>Ga0302186_10000072_pt1 | contig 93786 bp, 84 predicted proteins | sample II_Bog_E1_2_FD_198782 | JGI IMG/M metagenome (GOLD analysis project Ga0302186, IMG submission 198782) | Peat permafrost microbial communities from Stordalen Mire near Abisko, Sweden - II_Bog_E1_1 | ecosystem: Environmental > Terrestrial > Soil > Wetlands > Peat | place: Sweden: Abisko...
TAACAATCAGCTCGTAGCGATATTCATCCTTACTACCCTTTCATTCAAAATGTAACTCGATGTAAAAAATTTTAAAGTTCAACTAAATTACATTTTAAAATTTTCAAATGTTGATAACGGATTGTTACATTTTGAACGAAAGGGTAGTAAGGTTGAATATCGCTTATAGCTGATTATTACATTTTAAACGAAAGGGTAGGATTAACGTTATGTTCCGCTAGAGACGACACTCTCGAATTTACTACCCTTTCATTCAAAATGTAACTCGATACATTTTTTTTTATTTTTTTGCATCTCCATCAAAGTTTACATTTTTTTTTTATAAATTAAACTAAACAATACAAAAAATATGTCCAAAAAACTGAAACTTACAGAGACAGATAAAAAAACCAAAGAAGTGTTACGTAAACCACTTTCAGAAATGAATTTGTTAGAGCACAATATTGAATGGCTTCATGATTACGAGCATTATTGGGGTAAAGGGTTAACTAACTGGAAAGAAGAACGCAATAAATTTGAACTTGCAGAGATGAAGTTTAAAGAGGAAGAAGAAACGTTTAGAAAAGCACAATTTGATTATAGAAATGCTAGAGCTTATCGGGACAATGATTACGAAGATTATGGACACGCCATAGCTGACTATTTATCGGTTTTATATGCGAATATACAAGAGTTAAAACAAAAAGGTGATTGTAATAAAAAAACATAATAATACAATCCTTCTTCAAACTAAATTTTCAAATGTTTAAGGTTATTCAAATTTTAAAAAAATTAATTAAAATTCTCTAATTCTCGAATATATAATTCTTTCTCTTTTTTAGACATTGCTGTCCATGCAGCCTCACACCTTTTAAGATAATATTCAATATCTTCATGATCTTGATTAGTCAAAGGAGGTGGAATTTTATAGTCTTTATATTTTTCTTGATCATCTTTCGATAGTTTTTGAAATTTATTTTCTAAAAGTTTATAATAATCTTCCTTTTCTTTGTTGGTTATTGACATTTTTTTTTGTTGTTGTGGTGTGCAAACCACCTACCATTTTTTTTTCAAAAAAAAATCTCATAAATTGAAATTTCTCTTCAAATCTAAAAATGTACAGTAAAATTATTATAGATACAATATTAAGATCAAATTTAACAGAAGAAGATGTTAATTGTTTTTATACATATATAACAATGAAAGGAAATACACATCATAAAATACATTTAGATATCATTCGTAACACAAAAATTTGTAAAAAAATATATTGTGGATTAACTAATGTAAATAATCAAATAATAGAACTTTTTTTAGATTGTAGATATACTTCACAAAATGAACCGTTTCTTGAATCTCACGAATGTTTTAATTTTAATACATGGATTGATCTGAAAACAGTTTTAACACATTCAAATAATAAACTTTTAAAATTAATAATTTATGCTGAAAAATATGAATTACAAATTTTACCAACAATTAGAAGTGCTTTAAAATCCCAAAATACAAAATTGACTTGTTTATGTTTAGATAAATTTAATGTTAAATATCCACATGAATTAAGAGACTTATTTTTAGGATTACTACATCCAAATAATTTCATACAAGAATTAGAATTGACTAATTTAAATACTTTATATTTTGAAGATTTTTATATTGGATTAACGGATGTTTTAAATGATCACCATTTATGCAAAATTACTTATTTATCTTTATATGGTACACCAATAACTAATTCAATGTTAACAATAGATTTAATAGGATCAATTAGTCAATCAAAAATAATAAGATTAAACATTGCAAAAACACAAATGGATATGAGGACCATTAATGAAGTATTTGGATTAATTCATAACAATTCTAGTCAATTAAAATTTTTAACAATTGGAGAAGATCAATTTGATGATTTTATTCTTAATGAATTAGTAGATAGAAGAACATTTAATTTAAATTTATTAGAAATTACTGGATATTATACACATCTGATACCTGAAATGTTTATGATAATAATTGATACTATTCATAAAATAAGAATAAATACTCCACTTCAAATATCATATCCAAGTTTCAACCTTGATTATGAACGAAAGGTATTAAAAAAAACCAAGGCCATCAAAAATAAACAGGAATGTTTATGGATTTTATGTTCAGCTTTTACTTGTTCAACAATAACTTCTAAATCAAAATTTAAAAAATTTCCTATTGATTTAACTAGAAAAGTTGGTGAATTTATTGCTTAATAAAGAAATAAAACAAAATATATATATTATTATTTTAATGTTAAGACACTATAATCATATTCCAAATAGTTTCAACTATATTTAATAAATATAATCTAATTAATAACCATTGAATATATGGTAATGATTTAACTAAGCAAACATCAATAATTTTCAATAAAATTAATCGACGTAACAATGATTTGAAGAAAGATCCAACAATTTTTAAAAAAGTTTTGTTTTTATCATTTTCGTTTTTATCATCATCTTTTTTGGTCGTGTTATTATGGTTTTTTATAAATATATCCTCAACATTATTTCCTAAATTCTTCATGTCTTTTTTACTAATATCACTACTAACCCATTCTACTAAATAATTATCTTCTAATCCTAATACTCTAGACATTACCATATTCATGGTACATGGACCTATTTTTAAACCGAATGTTTTTTTAGTAGGAGGTAACCAAGTAAATTCAATGTCATTTGATAAATCTGTTGTAAATTCGTCTATATTATTCATAATTTTATTGTTTTTTATTTTTTTGTGGGATTGTGTGTGGGGTGTGTGTGGGGTGTGTAACACAGGTTATTATTGTACACACTTCCTCCCTTCTCACAATTTTCTTTTTTTTTACAAAATAAAATAAAAACAGATGTCATCTATCAATAATTCATCACAACAACAACAAACTATTTTAGACTTATATGAAGAATGTACAACACTCTTTCAGGAAATTGAAATTGATTCAAAAGAGATTGCAGAACAGATATCAAAAATAACTAAATATATGAGATCATTTGAAGATTATGATTCAGTTGAAACTCGTTTATTAAATGAGACATCTACAAATAAAAAAGACATTTCAAAGGAATTGACATCTTTTGTAAATGATTTAAAAGCTATAAAAGAAAATGTGAGACACGTGAAATTAGTATTATTTAATTCTTAATAATTACTCTTTATAAATCATATCAATATATACTTTACGTTCAGTAAAAGATAATTTATCCCATTTTAATCTCATTTCATTAATACATTCTTCCATATTTTTATTTGGATTATTTCTAAACCATTCAGAACGTTCCGTTTTAAGATAATTATGAAATGGATAATATTGTACCAATGCATAACGTTCAGTTTTTTTTAATTCTTCTAATTTTAACCATTCAGTTACTTGAGTGTTAGAAAATTGATCCCAATCAATATTTTCATTTGGATGTTCTTTACACCATTTACTATAATTAGATTTTACATAAGTAAATAAATCTCCACCAAAATTAGGTCGTTGATCAATTTTATTTAATGTTTGTGTTTGTTCTTTTAATCTTTTAACACTTTGGTTTATATCAACTACATGACTATTTAAGGCAACTAATGTTTCCAAAATTTTAGTATCTTCATTAAAAATACTTTTTTGAGATGTCTTTTTTTTTGTTTTGTTTTATATTATTAACATTATAATTAAAAACAACTTACTTGATTATTATTAGGTAATGAACGAGATAAATTTTGATTAAAATTAGAAGACGTCATATTTTTTAGTTTTTTATTTTGTGTTGTGTTTTTTTTTGGTAAATGGTGTGTACTATTGTCACACCAGACACACACACACCCTCCCAACACTGACCCAAAAAAAAATAAAATAAAATGATAAATTGTTGTGAAAGATGTGAAAGATGTGATGGATGTTTTTATGATGGAGAATATTGTTATGATCATAAACGTCATCATTATTGTGAATGTTATAATCGTTGTCATAATTGTGGAATATTATTATGTAATGGATATTGTCATATGTGTAAAATAGCACAATCACTTCCAGAAAATTATGATGACATTCAAAATTTATATTATAATGTTTGTAAACTAGAACGTTTATTAATTGGTCATAATCCTCAAGTAGCAGGAGATGAAAAAATAATATGTATTGAATTAAAACGGGATTTAAAACAACAATTAACATGTATATGTGGTGTATTACACGTAGAATTAGATGAAATAGAAGAAGAAGAAGAAGAAGATTAATTATCATCATTCTTATTAATCTTCATATATACATTATTTCACATAATTTTTTTTTGTTTGTTTGTTTGTTTGTTTGTGTAAAAGGTGTGCACCAATCCAACCACATCAAACATAATATCATATAAAAAAAACTAAAACAAACAAAAATGTCATATTTTCCTGAACGTTATTTAACATGTCAATATTGTAAAGGAAAATTTAATGATAATTTATGTTGTAATTGTAAATGTCATAAATGTGATGGATATTTAAATGATGGATATTGTCATATTTGTCAAATTGTACAAAACTATCCACCAGATTTTTATACAATTCAAATAAAATATATAAATATTTATGAAAGTTTAAATGATCCAATTAATACTTCTGGATTTGGTAAATTGATATTAGAAAAAGAGTAAAGAAGATTTAAGAGAATTACTATTATGTCCATGTGGTGAAATGCATATTGTTTTAAAGAAAACATATAAAGAATTAGAAGAAGTAGACAAGTTATAACAATAGTAGAACAAACAAAAAACATTTAATTAATCATATAAAATAATTTCCATTAACATTTTTCTTAAATTTAACACAGTTTCAGTTAACGTACTATCCATTGTTTTTACTTGAGCATAACAATTTTCAATATCATTTAAAAATCCTGGATTATCTTCTATATATTTTATGTATTTAGATTTTTCTTCAGGTAAATTTAAAATTGTATTTATATATCCAAGTTCTGTATGAATTAAATCTTTTGTAAAACTTGTGCTTGATGATATATGTGAATAACGCATTTCAATTTCATATAATATTGATTTTATTGTCCGAACTTTATCTATTCCATTACTATATATTTGTGTAATTAAAATGATTATTATTGTAAAGATTATATAATTGATTTTCATTAAGTGGTTTTTAGGTGTGTAAAAGTGTGTAGATATTTATTTATACACACACATCCACACAAAAAATAATATTTTTATTATATATATAAAATGTTAACAACAAAAACTACGTCTGGGAGCTTTTATTCTAGAGACTTACAAGATAAACATTTACATAAACATAAAAATGAATATGATGTTTTCGCATATATTTTAATAATTAAAGTAACAAAATATCTTTCAAAAATTACAGGTTCAGATATTAATCGACAAGAAGTACCATTATCAGATAGTTATTTATTACTTACACAAGACACACCAAATAAACCACAACGTCCATTTAATGGAATTGTATGGTTTCCTTTAATTGGTTCACACAGTTTATATTATAAAGGAAAATGTGTGTGTATAATTAATACGAATCAATATTGTTTAACTGAAGAAGAATATACTAGATTTATTGATTATGAAGTTAGTTTTCTTGATGAGGATGAAGATGATGATTAAAAAATGAAATAATTTTACAAAAAAAAACAACACCATTAAAATTTTATTGTTTTCTTTTTAATAATTACAGACATACATACCACACAACTTCAATTTTCATAACAATAAATGAATAAAGAAGATTATAAAAAACTGATCGATACATTAATGAACAAATATGTAAATGATGGTGCTACAAGAGAAGAAAAGAATCAAGTTGAAAAATTATTAAAAGAATTAGAAGAAAAAAATGAAAAGGAATTTCAAAGAAAAAAAGATAAACAATTATGCAATTGGTTTAATGAAATTTGTTTAAGAGAATAAATATTACACATTTAAACCAAAATAAATAGTACACACTTAAACTAGATCACAATATTACACAAATCAAAAATGTTGAAAAACAACGAAAAATTCTTGAGTGAATTTAAAACGTTTTTACCAGACGTAAAAAATGATGAAGAATTGTTTTTTATTAGTATAAATAGTAAAAAAAAACAAACAGATTATTTTGCGGTTATAGATTCTATGAGTCCACATTATAACCGTTGGTTGTCAATTCACTTACCAACATATAAAAATATTTTTCATATTCTACACATACCACACAATAAAATTTATTGTATAGTCTTGGACGGATATTATACATCTACTATTTGTTTAATGGATTTAGATCATGAAAACAACCAAGTTAAACGAGTCTGTTTAAATTTACAAAATCTTTTACAAGATAAATTTGAATGGTTATCGTTATGGACAAATCGTCCAACTAATCACTTAACTTACCTTGATTTATCTTATAATAATCTACAAGACACTGGAGTAATGTATTTATCCGAAATTTTAACATCTCACAACACTAAACTAGAAGAGTTATTATTAGTAGATAATAATCTTAGAGCAAAAGGTATGGTAACAATTGCACAATGTTTATGTAGTGAATATAATAATATTAAAAGATTAAATTTAGCAAGAAATGTAGGAAATGTAGAAAATGGGATTCATTATGAGGTAGCTTGTGCATTTGAAACTACCTTACAACATCCAAATAATAAATTAAAATATCTAAATTTAAGTAAAACTGGTATTGGAATACATGGTATGGATAAATTAATATGTACTTTACCACATTCAAATAATAAATTAGAATCATTATATTTAGATCAAAATTCTAATTTTATACAACAACAAATGTCAATTAAACGTTGGAGTGACCTTATACAAACAAAGGCATTCTATATAACAGAATTAATAATAACTTCTATTGACAGAAAAGATAAATATATTGTTAATATGTTAAACATATGTGAACAAAAGGGTAAAGCAAGGAAAATGGCAATATTATGTGAAGGAAAAGAAATAAAAAGAATTAATACTAATTACTATTTAAAAAAATTACCAGTTGAAATGTTTCGATTAGTTTCTCAAATGCTTTACGAAAAAAATTAATGTTTTTTATCGTTAATTAAAATAACATCATATTTATCTGGCTCACAACAAAGCGTTACTACATTAAAAAATTTATAATGTTCTTCAATTTCCTCACAATATGGAATTACTACATCTAATCCATTTGTTTCACTAGAACAAACTAATTCAATATTTTGCAATTTATTATTAAAATGTTTTAAACTATACATTAAAATATCCATTCGATTTCCTTCAAAAGACACCTCATGAATAAATAAATAAACTATTTTATTATTTACATGAGTAAAAACACTCATAATTTCATTAAATTGAGAATCATTCATTGTAACATTTTTTAATACTAAACATTTAATATTATTATTACTACTACTTGTAGTTTTCCTAATAATTTCTTTGGAGTCATTATCTGTAATTTCTTTTCCAAAAATTTCAATTGTATTTTCGTCTTTTTCCATTTTTTTGTGTGTTTGTATGGTGTGTATTATTTAATCCAGTCCACACACACACACCCACAAAAAAAAAACAGTAAACAAAAATTGATTATTAAAATTTTATAAAAATGGATTGTAGACTTATGTTCGATCGTCATCTAGATTATAATCTTATTATTAATAATGCATTTTTTTATTGAATGAAAGCATTAGCATATGAAAGATATCGCATTACTAAGATGCAACCTAATTCCACTATCGAATTTACAATCTATTATCAATATTGTCTTAAAAAATGGATACAATTAACAAATGAACAAAAAAAATATTGTGAAGGAGGAACTATTGATGCCAAAAAAATATTTAATGTACAAAAACAATCACAAATATTACTTATTTTTTGTTCAGGCGTTAAATGTAAAAGACTATCTAGAGGTTCAAGTTTTAGAAAATTTCCAGTTGATTTAACTCGAAAATTGAAAGAAATATTATTTTAATTTTGTAAAAAAAAAATAATAATCACCAATCTTCATTCGATTCTTGTATAATATTATTATTTTTCTGTAAAATACTCGTAATTAATTAGATATGAGATGGTAACACATTTGAAATAACAGTTAATGTTCTTTTACCATAACCTTCTTTTGTTTCAAATAATTGCATCTTTGTAAGATATTTAGAAGACATTTCAAGCTGATTAAAATAATCAGATAATATAGTTTGATTGTCTATGTATACTCCACTACAATCTACTAATTTAATTGCTTTTAATGTATTTTTATCAGAATTTAAACTATTAATCAACATTAATAATTTTTGATGTTCAAATGGTACATTTTCTAAAACCAAAAAACAAACTTTACTATTATTATGCATTAAAGCTTGTATAATTGACAAAAACATATTGTTATCAATTTCAACATTACATAAACACAATAATTCTATTTGATTGTTAACAGTAGTTATATGTTCAATAATCCTCTTAGTTTCAGACAACGATAATTTATTTCCTACAGGAACAACTGGAAAAGATACCATATCTTTTGTTTTGATTGTGTAATAATTCATAATTTTTTCCTTTTAAATGAATAGTTGATTTGTGTGTATGTGTGTGTAAACAAAAAAGAGTGTGTGTAAATCTATTTTTTTTAAATTCTTAACTTTTTTTTAATGACATAATCAAAATCTGTTTTCATATGTTTTAATTTATTACGTTTAATACTTAATAAATATTTAAATGTTAAAACAGTATCATCAAATAATAAACCTTTACTATTACGGATATCTAATTGTCTAACTTTATTTGTTGAATATGAAAATGATTTTAAAAATAATTTTAACATGTCAAATGTAATAGGATAACTAAAATATAATCTTAAAGTTGTTATTTTATTATTTACATGACTTAATCCCAAATAAAGAAAATATAATGTTTGTAATGAATGTTCCATAAATTTTAATTCTAATTCTTCAATATGATTGTTTACATCTTGTAACACATCTAATAAACTAGTATAAAAATATACTAAGTTATCTGATCTTACAGATTCAAAACTAAGATGTTTAATTGAATTTCCAGGAGTTTTTAAAAACAAACAAAATTGATGAATAGTTGAAGTGTCAAATTTATTCCAATTAAAAGATATAGTATTAACACAACAGTATGGTTGTAATAATGTTCTAATTAAACTAAACATAGCTGTTAAGGTAAATTCACCTCCAGTAAAAAATGACAAAGCAATAATTGTATTTGGATGTAAAAAAATATAATTCATGACAGGACTAATATCATAAATGCTTTTAATAGGATTAATAAAATCCCTAATTTCAAGAACCATGGCCATCTTTTTTGTGTGGTGTAGATACTACCTTAAAAAAATGGATAGTTTTTTGTTGTTGTTGTGAATAATAAGATAAAATTCTCTCTTAACAATTTATTTAATCATCCTATTAATATCCCACAAAGTAAATATGACATATCTTTTGGTAATTTACTAAATGCACTATGTGAACCAATTCTTTTAATTTCACGTGGAGATATAACAAGTAAAACATTTAAAAGATTTCTGCGTTTTTGATGCAATTCATACAACCCAGGAAAATGATTATGACCCATTATAATAATTTCCTCAAGTGATATATTATTTTTGAATATCTCTCTACAAGCTTCTACCATTCTTCTTTCATGACCATATTCTGAAGTAAGTTTCATTTGTTTTAAATAAGTATTTTTTGATAATACTCTTGAAAAAGATTGTAGGTAAATTGAAGAAATTGGACATCCTCGAATATCTAAATATTCTAGCTTTGGATTCCCACCTAAATAATTTTCTAGTATAATAATGTTATTTTTATTCCAATTACAATTGTTAAGTCTTAATTCCTTTAATGTAGTATGGGCAGCAATTGATTTCATAAGCACTTTAAAAACTTTATTTAACTGACAATATGAACGAAAAGAAATTAAATCAGTTTCAAAATTTTGGTCTACCATACGACAAAACCATAAAGAAGTTACACTTTTATTTACGGCAAACATTTGTATAAAGGCTCTTAATTGAATTTGAGTCATAGCTTCAATTTCAATTCTTTGTAATGTCTCACTTATTTCAATTTTTTTGAATAATTCTCTAACATATTTAAAATCATCATTCACAATACCACCAGTAAGACCAAAATATAATTCATTGGCTATATTACATACTCCTCTATTATATTTACAATCATCATTAGCAACACACAAACGTAATTCCTTATCTATCCTATCCATCTTCTTGCAAAAATAATAGCTAGAACTATCATTTTTAGCTTCTTCAGAAGTTATATCAACAAATGGTTTATGTATTACTTTATTTAAATTTTCTACCAAAACCATTTTGTTACCAGTAGATTTAACACCATTTCTAATACAATATTTTTTTAATTCCTCCCTTGAAAAATTCTCCATTTTTGTTGTTTTTATATGTTTGTGAATGGTAAGTAGAGGTGTGTGTTTGTTTGTGTCAAAAAAAATATTTTTTTTTAAAACATCCGGTGAGTATTAAGATCCATTTTATTATACTTCTCAGTATCCTTAAGAGTAGACCATTTCTTACGCATCTCTGTAACATTATTCATCATGAAATCTACGTCCCTCCATTGATCCATCCATGATGTATACCCATCATAAAAATGATTTGTTACACCTCTATCGATTTGTAAAAGCTCATCAAATTTTTTGAATTCATTACTAATGATCTCTTTTTGGAATCTTATTTGTTCTTTTTCCTCACGTTCCATTTTAGCTCGTTTTTCATTTCCTCTCTCCCCGAAAAGACGAATGCACTTTTGTACTGATAATTGGAAAGACAGTTTAGCTTGTATCCATTTATATTGATCATTTTCCCATTCCTTCCTTTTAATTTCTGCAATTTTAAGGATTTCCAGATGTTCTTTAGTGACAAGTCTAGATTCATGTGAACTTTTAGCATAAGCCGCTTTTGCTTCCTGTAATTTCTTCCATGACTCCTCCACATCTGCCCATACATTACAATTCAACCACTTAGTTTGCAACTCTTCTACCAAAACTTTCTTGTTTTCTAAATCAATGGTGCATTTAGCCAATTTGTTATCCATTGCATTTACATCATCTAAAAATTTTTGTCTATTTAAACATACTTGTTTCCATTTCTCACATGATGTATCAAATGTTTTTTTCTCAGACTCACAAGTTGTTTTATAAATTGTTTCCAAATTGTACCAATGAGATTCATCCATAAGATATAAAAAAGTGTGTTTGTGGTGTGATGGGTGTAAAAGTGTGTGTGTATAAAAAATATTTTATTGTTTATAAAGTAATATTTTGATGATTACATATTAAATTGTTTATATAATCTAATTCTGATTGAAGAAAACCGGTTAACTCTATTAACTCTTGAAATGTATATTTCTCCAAACACGATTCATTAATTCCAAAAGCTTCGTATATAATTGGCATTTCATATTCAAATCCTATTACATAAAATAATTCAATCATCAATAATAAAATAAAAATAATTTTCATTTTTAAGGTGTGTATATATGTGTGCGTGTGTGTGTGTGTTAAAAAAGATGTACATTAAAAAAACCAAAAAAAAAATGTGTACCTTCACACAAATTTGATTTTGTTCGGAGGATTACTAATATTTGAATTTATTATTTTGATGTTGTTGATATTCTGAATCCAGAAACGTGGATTATTTGACTATATGCTCTTTTTTTCATTAAAGATTCATTTCTTTTGAAAAACAAAAACTATATCAATTTAACAAGAAAACAACAATTATTTTAATGTCTATCATATTCATTTTTTTGCCATATAAATCCAAGATAACAAAAAACAATTGAACAAAATCCTAATTTTAAATTTTGATCCAATGTACTTTTAAAAACTAATCCAATTATTAAAATCATCCAGATAGTAAAAATTTTAAGATTTAAATCATAAAGAATACAATATTTAATCGTTTCCATTCTTTTTTTTGTGTTCTTTTTTTACAAAGGTTTGTTCTTAAAACACCAAGGAACTTTCAAAGTTTTTTATTTTTAGGTAGGAAGAGAGGTGAAGAAACAAAAAACAAAACACACATTTTAAAACCACACCAAACAAACCAAAAAAAAAATGGACCAAAAATTCGAGTCTTTTACATTTCCAATTCAATTAAAGGATTTAAGACTTATTTTAGATAAATTAACAATAAAAAATAATGGTTATAAAGGGTTATTAATATCAACCAATGATGAAGGCTTTTCTTATAATCTAAATGAGGCATTTAACATTATAAAAAATACATTAGAACACCCTAATAATACAATAAAACTGTTAGATTTTTCAAATAACAAACTAGATTATAATCATATAAAAATATTGTATCCATTGTTTTTTAATGAACATAATAAAGTAACACATTTAGATCTCAGTCGTAATTGTTTAAATAATATAGCAATTAAATATTTAATCAGTGGATTAATACATAAAAATAGTAAAGTAACATATTTAGATTTATCATTTTGTGGTCCTATTACTGACGTTGGACTTATTAATTTATTTACAAACTTATTACAACATGAAAACAATAAGATAGAAAAATTAAACATTGGAACAGGATATGATATCTTTAATAAACATAGTATTGAAGCGTTAGCATCCACAATAAAACATGTAAATAACAGGTTAAAAGCTTTAAGTTTAAATAATACATGTTTCGGCTCTGGTAGATTATCTTTATTGATGGAATCTTTAAAAGATACTAATAATAAATTAGAAGATTTAGTATTAAGACTCACAAATATTGATGATTATGACGCTATAAAATTAGCGGATGTTTTACAACATAAAAATAATAAATTAATTGGATTAGATCTCACCTCTCAAAACATTACAGATTACGGGGCTGTAATATTAGCTAATGCATTAAAAAATGAAAATAATCATCTTAGAACTTTATACATGGTAGGAAATCAATGTACTATTAATGGAATATTAGAGTTTGCTACCTCTATTATACATGAAAACAATCATCTTACAGATTTAAGAATAGTGTCTTGTAGATTGTTTGATGAAGACGTTACAAAATATGAACAGTTTTTTGAAGCTATACCAAAATCAAAACTAAATGAAGGAAGTATTGGACTGTCATTTAAAAATCAATTTGATCAAGCTCTATTAAAAAGAAAGAATATAAATAAATGTTTAATCTTATGTTCTGTAAGTTTAATTAAAAGAATTTCTCAACAATCAAGTTTTAGAAAATTTCCAGTAGATCTTTGTCGACAATTAAAAAATTTTTTATTATCATAATAATGAAACATTTTTGGACAACTTGTTTAGTTTTTGTTATTATTATTTCTTTTATAATCCATTTCGTCTTCGCTTTTTTATTCGTCGTTTATACTGATGGTTCATCATTCATTAGATTTACAAATATGAATTTATTAGGGTCAGATAATAAAAAATCAGATATAATGATTATATGGAGCAATATGTCATATGATATTGAATTCTTTAATACAAGTAATTGGAATTGTCCAAAAGATTGTATTGACGGAAAATTATTATGGGAAAGAACAAGAAATACTCCTGCTAGTATTGTTCAATATAATGATGTAATGGTATGGAGATCATTTTTATCTTTAAGTACTTATTTTAAAGGAAAAGATATATTTAGTAATTCTCATAGATGTCAAGGTATGGAAAATGAGAGTCCATGGGCATTTAGTTCAATAATTAATAGTTTATATTCAGGAAATTATATAGATGAAGGATTTTTAGATTCATCTCAAATATGGGGTGAACAATATTATCATATGATACAAGAAAAAGCATTTTTATTTGGTACAATTAGACCATTATTAAAAGATAATCCTAATCTTAAAATTATTGTTGATTCCTTACCTATTAAATTAAGTCAATTTGCAAATTTATTAGGAATTAATTCAAAAACATTTTATATACAAGATTATACTACATTAACTACAAATGTTAAAAAATTACATGTTCCATTATTTTTAGATTGTGCTACACAATCAAGTGAATATTCTTTATCAACTCGTCAATGGATAAGAGATGAACATTCTAATTTATATCCTACTACTTCTTCTTCTTCTAAAACTTTTAATAACACTGCTTCTTTTATAATAAAAAAACCATCTGATATTATTATTATTAATAGAATAGAAAATGGTATTTGTAATAGGTGTTTTTTAAATTCTGATGGTTTATATATACAACTTCAAAAAATATGGGGTCATAAACGAAAAATTCATCATTTAATATTAGGAGATTATGATATGTATGATATTATGAAATTATTTTCACAAACTGAATTTCTTATTGGACCACATGGAGCTGGTTTAGTTAATATGATATTTTTACCAGATAATGCAAAAATAATTGAAATTTTTAATCATCCAAAAGAATGTAATTTTTGTTTTTATGAATTATCTCAAACGTTAGGTTTAAAACATAAAATAATTTCTCCTGTAGATATTACTCATGTTAATATTCCAAAAATTATTCAAATTTTAGATGGATTAATGTAATCTTCTTTTAAAACACATTGACCATTTATCAAAATATTTTTAATTTCATCATCATTTCTCTTTTTATGATTTGGTTGTTTTAATTTATAATGTTTAATTATCAATTTTCTTATAAATAATCTTTCATTTTTTGTCCAATTTCGTTTAGTTTTTGATCTAAACATTTTTTTTTTGGGGTGTGTGTGTGTGTGTGTATGCAGGTGTGTTGTTGTTGTTGTATAAAAAAATAAATAAATTATTATTCATCTTGTTTATGTTTTTTTTTAATCTGATCAATAATTACTCCTTGATCACTAACAACTATTTCTTCTCCTTCATCAGTATCAAGTATTTCAATTCCATCAATAATAACACAATTTTGTCCCTCATCTGAAACAGATGTAGCTGCATATTTTACATTAGGTCCTACAACACATATATTATTATTTCCATCAATAGAAGTACTTATAATATTATCATTTGATTTACAAAAAGATTGTTGACGAATTGTAACATTGTTATTACCAATTATAGAATTATAAATTAAACTAGGTTTTGACCTACTAAAAGAATTAGTAGTAATCTTCGTGTTGTTATCCCCGATTATTGAGCCGTTGTTTGCTGTTAAATTTGAATAAGAAAAATTATTAGGTTCATATCCATTACCTGAGCCAATATTAACATTTTTTAAATTCATTGAAAACCCTCCTCCTCCTGTATTAGCTGGTGGTTTATTATTGTTAAAATTATTAACAGTAGTTACACCATTTTTTTTGATAACTTTTGTTTGTTGAAAACTACCATTTGATGATGTTGAAGAATAAATTATATGACCATCATCTGAGATAAAACTAATTGAGTTTAACTTATTTTTTGTTTTTCGTTTGTTGTTATTTTGATCCGTCATTCTTTTAATTTTGTGCAAAAATAAATAACAAAAAAAAATAAATTAAAATCATTAAGTTTTATTAACTTTTTTTATGTTTTTCTTTAACTCTATCAAAATATTTTACTCCATATTCATAACGTTCACTATTATTAAGTATATTCCATATTTCATTTATTTGTTGAATTAATTCCTCCTCTGTTATATTTTGATGTTTTTCTCTTTCTTCATAACATAATTGACGAAAACAATCAAAATCAGTGATCTTTCTTTCATTCATTTGTTTGTTTGTGTGTGTGTGTGTTGAAAACAAATATTATTATTAGTATTAGTATTATTATTATTATTATTATTATTCTTCTTCTTCTTCTTCTTCATCATCATCATCCTCATCATCATCTTCTTCTTCTTCTTCTTCTTCTTCTTCATAAAAAACTTGTTGTTGTTGTTGTTGTTGTTGTTGATTTGGAGTAGTATGTATAGTAGTATGATTTAAATAACAATATTGAATAACCATAGATTGTTGATTAATAGTTGCTTGTTGTGAAGCAATCATTTGATGACAACTATTTAATGATTGTTCAAGATATAAAATATGTTGGTGAAGATTAATAGAATTTAATGTATTTGATTGTGTAGCTGGTGAAGTTAAAATATTTGATTTTCGCATAGTATCTTGTAAAGAGAGTTGAGTTGTAGTAGTAGTAGAAGAAGAAGAAGCTATCTTTGGAGTTGCCTTTTTTACTAATGCTTCTGGAACATATAAAATATAAAAGGATGAAAATCCATTTTTTTTTACAAGACGTCCTTCTTGTAATCCTACACGTGTTAAACTTTTTAATGTATGTTTCTCCTTCATGTAAACACGAATATACTCATATCCAGGTTGTGCTAAAAATGGTTGCCATTTTTTACGGAAACCATAGATTCCTCTTGTAGGTGTAAAATCCATACCAGCTTCTGCTGATAAATTAACATTTGCCATCCCTACTTCTTCTACTAAATAATAACCTTCTTTTTCTTGGATATTAATCATTTGACATGATGGAACAACTAATTTACAAATAATTGCTGGTATATTTGCCACTTTTTGTTCAACTAAACGTAATAAAGCACAACAAGTATGTAAATGTTTACTTTGTGCACCTCCACCTTGTTGTAAATTAATACTCTCTTCATTTACAGGAGTAGTAATTGTAGTTTCTGTTGTAGTAGAAGATGATGTAGTTGATGATGGTTGTTGTTGTTGTTGATTCATTAAGTTTTGTGTAATAATGTTGTTGTGCGAAAAAAAGGTGTGCAGGTGTGCAACAAAAAAAAAAAAAAATATTTGATTCTATTGTTGTTTATTAAGACGATCTTCAAAAACCTTAAATTTATCATCCACTATTTTTTGAATTCTATCATTAAATTTTACCTCCACAATTGAAGCCACAATTGAAGTCACAATATCGGTTAATTTTGTAATTAAAAGATCATAACAGTCTCCAAGTAATTTTATCATAAGTTCTCCAAGTCTCGTCCAGTTTTCTAATTCGTCATCTGAGTCTTCATTAGTATCTTCATCTGTGTCTTCATCATTATCTTCAATAAATTCACGTTCTTGTCTCTGTTGTTGTCTTCTTCTTACTCTTTGTAATCGAGTATTTCTTTGTAGTTCTCGTCTTCTTTTAACATCTTGTAATGCAGTTACTTTATTTTGTGGTCTTGACATTTTTTTGTTTGTTTATGAAGAAAAAATAGTGTGTATGTGTGTGTGTGTGTATGAGTGTGTGTGTGTGTGTGTATCCGTTTTTTAGATTTTCACAAAAAAATCTAAACAAAAAAATGTCTGTTTGGAAAACTTTATTTAATAATAATTCTGAAGCACTCAGTTACAGATTACATTTCATTTTCCAGAATTCATTACTTTTTACAATACCATCTTATGCATCGACATTAAAAAAGCCAGCAAAACCATATTATATAGAAATAACTTGTACTTTAGCCGATATATTTGAAACTTCATCTTTCTATACAAATTTATTATTAGATTACACACAATTAAATAATTGTAACAATCCAGATGGTTTATGTAATATGATTTTAAAATTCACAACAAAGTTATCATTATCATATCCACATGATGTACGTGCTTTTGTTGTTGGTGCCTATAAAGTACATCAACCAAATACTATGGAGTTAATATACGAGTTAATTTCCAATAAAGACAATATTATTAATTCATTACAATTGACTTTTCATGATATGAAAGATTGTACTATTCTTGTAAAATGTTTAAGGCATCCAAATAATAAAATCACGTATTTGGATTTGTCATTTAATGCAATAACTGATGATTCATTCACCCCTCTTATTAAAGTATTTACAAATGTAAACTGTAAAGTTACCTCCTTAAATATTCTCAACAATCTAATCCAAGAAGTAAAATTGTTTGAATTAATTAGAACATTAAAATATTCAAAAATTGTCGCTGTAGAATTTGATTTTCGTCACGAAACATATTATAAAGCAAAACTTTCAGCATTATTTGAAAGAGCGTGCCGGGAACAATTAGACTTGAAAAATATTGTACTTTTATTATTAGGTTATAAGGTTATTGAGAGTGATAAATTACATCAAGTTTTTTGGCTTCCAAAAGAAATTTTGTTTTATATTTTTAATTTTGTTTTAATTTTATAATAATACACACCATTCTTTTTTACAATTTACTGACCACACACACACACACATCCACACACTTATTACTCACCAAAAAAAACACAAAATATAAAAATGGCAACATTTATAGTTCATAAGACAGGTAAAACTATATTTGAAAATTATAATATAGTTCAATTATATCTAGAATTAGAAAACATAAATAATAATATTTGGTATATTGGCATTAAAGATTGTATATTCTTAACATCAAATGATTTACACCTTTTGTCAGTAGCATTACAAAATTATTGTAACATGTCAACAACATTAACTTTATATTTAGATCCTGAATTTTTAATTGGAAAACAAGATCAAATTAGATTAATAGACATAGTATTTACTAGTAACAAAAATTTACAAATATTAAAAATTCATGGTATTCCAGAATATTTTGACCCAATTAAAATACCATGGCATTTCGTTACTACTAATTTAACAACTTTATCACTTGATCATTGCAATATTACATATAATTCACTTATAGTATTAAATTTTAAACCATGTAAAATAACAAATTTATTATTGAATAATAATCACATGATTGATGATAATTGTTGCAATGTTTTAACTCAAATATTAACAAACCCAGAAAATACATTAGAAACATTAAGTTTAGAAAATTCTAAAATCCATGACATTGGATTTTTAATATTATTAAAAAGTTTTACAAATTCAAATAATAAACTAATAAATTTACATTTAGATGATACTCGAATTAACAATTCTATATACGAAAAATTTGTAGACCAATGTTTAATTAATAAAACATTATTTCCAAGTGTTAGATTTAAAAATCTTACAGTAGATCGTACATTTATTGCATTACATAATCGAGTAAAATTTGAAACTATTTTTCATAATAGTCAAATTATTAATAATATACTTACATTAAGTTCACCAAATATTATTCCACGGTTAGGAAATAATACTCCAATAAAATTATTACCAAAAACACATGATTTACTTAGACTATTATATGATTTTTTAATTTAAATTAAAAAAAAAAATATTTTGTTTCTATCATCACACATTAATTATGTTGTGTTATTCTTCTTCTCCAGTACAAATGGAAAGTAAAATTACAACTATTCATTCAGAAGTAATATATCATAAAAGGTAAGTAAAAATAGATCATATTGTTATATATTCTAATAATCTTAGTATACAAACAAATGATCCTGTAATTTTAAGTGACTTTTTTCGTGAATTAACAGATGATAACAATAAAACTATTGAAATTATTATGTCGTGTAACTCAACTTTTGATTCAAAAATTACAATTAATTTATTAATCAATTTGTTAACATCTCGAACTAATCATTTAGAATGTTTAAAGTAAGTGTTTGTTATATAAAATATTATATATATATATATATATATATATTTCACTGATTAATGATAATTTTATATTAGAATTTCCGGAAGTAATATGGATGATCAAGATGTAATTAGATTTGCTGAAGTTTTAAAGTTTTCAACTAATAAATTAATTAAATTGGATATTGGATATAATGCTAATGTAACAGAAAATGGAGTACAAGCATTAATTAATTCATTAAAAAATGAAAATAATGGATTACAAAAGTTAAGCTTTGGTGTACATAGACTTAATGGTAAAAAAGTTCGTGAATTAATAGAACAACATAATGCATTAGGTATTATCTCAATTTGTGATGATTAATCTAAATTTAGAATAATTACATTTGTTGTTCCCATTTAACAAAAAAATTTTTTTTCCAGTAAATTGCACACACATGCACACACATCCTACAACCCCTCCATCACCCCACCATAATAAAAAAAAACAATCATCCACAAAATGGAATTTGAATACACAACAATTCATGATCAAAAATTTGTAAATAGATCTGATAAGAACAGTAAAGAATTAGGTAATTTAAACAATAAATCAATTGTTATTTGTTTTAAAACAAAGAATAAATTAGAAATTAATGATGTTCTAAATTTAATCTTAATTTTAATATATGAACCAAATAATAATTTAGAAAATTTACATTTAACTGGAACTAAAATGAATGATGAAGATATTCAAAGATTTGTTAATGTTTTAATACACCCAAATAACAAATTAAAACGTTTAGATATTGGATTCAATGAATATATAACTGATAAAGGAGTATGGGCCTTTATTACTTCATTTAATAATCCAAATAATAAAATTGTAAGTTTAGGAATTGGTGGTAGTATGATTACAGTCGAAATTGAAAGAGAACTTAAAAAAGTAATTAATAAAACAAACAATAGATTAAAACATCTTTATATTCATTCATCTTCTATAATTAATTAAAATATGATGGTATTCTTGTTGTATCCTCTATGCTAAAAGCTCTAATTTCTTGTAAAGGTAAAGTACCAAAAGGAATACGATTTACAGTAAATGATGTTATTGATGTAATATCACATATAAATAATCGAACAAATGAATTTGATGGGGTAGAAATAACCTCACATACTTGATTTTGATTAACATTTAATGTAAAAGCTGCTTCAGTATTATCACCTAACCAAAATTCAAATCGAACATTATTTATTACTCCATAATGTGGAATTGTAATTGTAAATTCAGAAGTAAAATTTTTAGTTACTGGTATACCATCAAATAATGGTGAATTAGTCATATTAAATAAATAATTATTATAATTAAATAATTGACATAAAGAAATAGTTGCAAGGTTAGAACATAAACTTGCTGTATTTAATGTAGTTCCAGTACTATTGTCAGTTGTAATATAAAATGGTAAGTTTCTTTCAGTCCAATAAAATTCTCCTTGATATGCATTGTATCCCATATCCACAAAAAATAAATATTCATTTCCAAATGCAATAGTTGGTAATAAAGATAATAAATAAGTTACTTCATCAGCTGTATCCCATGATGGTAATATACCACTATTTGAATCACATGTTGTTATAGCTTCACTTAAAGTCATTGGTATTGGAATATCAGATGGTATAACAGCTAAGATATAATCTGGTGTATTTGGTAATTGATCATTTCGATTAATAAATAAATAATCATATTTTGAATCATCTCTTAATAAAGTTTGAAACATTAATCCAACATCTTTACATTTACACTCATAATTCCTTGTATATTGATTAAAATAGATACCATCATTTGTTAATAAAGAAGTTTGTACTAAAGAAGAAGTTATAAAATTTGATATAAGTGCCATTCCTATTCCTCCAGGTTCACCTAATCCATTACATATTTGTTTTCCTAAAATAGGAGAAACTGTAGCAGGATATTCACATGTTGGTCCTGAATATGGAGATGCATATTCACAATAACAACTTCCAATATATTGTGATTCTAATAAAGTTGTTGATAATATTGATTCTGAATTTTGATCAACTGACATTATATCATATGTTTGTAAATCTTGAACTTTATATATACATTGATGTAATGGTACGGGGGAAACAATAGAACTTGGTAAATTTTTATATCTTATAGGTATTAATGATTGACATTGTGTTATTGTATCACTATTTGTTATTAATGCTTTACTTAATCCTATAGTACTTGAGACTTGTAAACCCATAAAATCCCATCCTACAATTTGATTTGTTACTCCTATAGGATTATAATTAGAAATTTCATATGTTAATACACCAAGAATTAATGGATCCCAGTTTGAAGTTAAATATTCTTTTCCATATGGATTATTGGAATATGTTTCTGATAATGGACTTATCCATAATCTATAATATCCTATTCCAGTACTTGATTTTATTGTACCAGTTATAGTAAATGTTGTTCTTAATGGAGCATTTGTTCGTTTTCCTGTATTTGTCCATGTTCCATTTGTAGTTAATACTTTTAAAGTAATAGTAATTGAAGGAGTTGATATAGAAGTAACAGATAATATAGTAAATTGATTATCATCTGGTTGTGGACTACCCCAATCATCATAGACTTGAAAAGTATTTGGATCTATTTGAACACCACATAATGCATTAAATTGTGGATTTGGATCTAATAAAATTTGAGTCAAAATTGTTGGCATTTGATTTAATGGCATATCACTTGCATAATAATCATCTCCAGTAGAAGTTATTGAACACCAACTTTGACTTACAGCACATTTATGTTTCATTGATCCATCTAGAGGAGATTGTATAATACCACAATCAAAAGGAAACCATTTATTAAATGCAAAATCTAACCAAGAATATGAATCTACTATACTACTACTTAATGGTGATAAATATCCTGGTCTTGTTGAAATTCCATTAAATAAATATGATCTAGCAATATCAAATGCAAAAATAGATGCAAATTTTGGTTGTTGAGCAAATATTAAATCCCATTGTATATTATTTTGTGATTGTTCTATATATACATCTAATGAACCATTTAAATAAGCTTCATATATATCCCAATATCCTGGATATAATTTTCTATTTGCATATGGAAATAACTCCCATGCTGTTTGTCCTGGGGCTACTGCAACAGTTCTTCCACTGCAACCACATTTATCAGCTTGATCACCTGCAACTATTGTATATTTTAATGTATCTCGTATACAAACAATTGGTAATATCAAATTACATAGTTGGGGTGCAAAGATATATGGAAAATCTGGTTGAGTAGAAACATATGAAACAACTACACAAACATTTAGGATCCATTTAATATTATAATCAGATGCTTGTAAATGAGTTACTTGATAAGCATAAAATTCTGGATAATTTGGTAACATTACTGCTTTTAAGTTAACAAATTGATTTCCATACCAATAAAATCCAGTATATCCATACAAAACAGGATCAATATAAATTTCTGATGATTGATTTTGTCCACCATTTGGACTATTTTGATTCATTACACTTATTTCAGTTACAAATGTATTATCATAAAAAAATTGTTGTTCAAATTCCCATGTTGATACAGGAGTAAGTGGACAAGCCGAACAAGGGATTATATCCGTACATAATTTATATGGATGAGTAATAGAACAGGAAGTATCAGTACATCCTGGATTAACAGAAAAATTTGTATTTGTTGGATAATACGCTCCATTCCCTCCAATAATGGTTATAATGTTACTATTTAAAATAGTTGATGTAAATCCAGCAAAGGAATAGATTTGAACAAGTTGAATAGCTGAACACATATAAGGGGAATCTAAATATCCAAGAGTTATATTATTTGTTACTGGACCAGTTACATTTTGTTGAGGTGCCATAGGATAAAATCTAAGTTTAACATTACTAAACTGTGGAACAATATATGCTGTTAAACCAGCTCTATAGATATTTTCACCACTTCCACGTTGACTTTGATCATAACCTTGTCCCAGACCATTATCCCCATATTGAAAAATTGTGTTCCAAGCCCATTCTGCATTTCCATTATCATCCCATTCAACCCAACAATGTGGTCTATACCAATATGCATACCATGTACAAGCACTAGTTGTTATCCCACAACTTAAATCTGTTGTTCCACCTGGTACTTCATACATAAAATTATGTGTGTACGAATTTGAATCAAGAACATATGTTTGCCCAAACGCATTATTAACGTGTAATTGACAAGGTCCATCTATTTTAATTGATTGAAAAACATCTCTAACATATGATCCAAATCCTTCACATCCAAAACTTTGTCCATTTGGATATGTGCATACAATATTTCCATCACCATAAGGTCGCCAACCACATAAATTATTAGTGTCAGCTCTATCACAATGCATCATTATCATAGGTATCAAATTATTTGATGTTGGAGAGGATGAAGGAGAAGTACTAAAAATGTCCTGTCCTATATAATATTCAAAATTAGCTGAACTTAAAGTAATTATATGAACAGCTGAATTTATTTGACCACCATTCAATAACATTCCACAAGTTGATTCAGCATAAAAAGTTAACACACAAGTTTCATCTTCAACCCAAAAATCTATGTAATTCTTATTTTGAATAGTTGTAGTTCCAGCTGGAGCCGCAGTTGGAGCGGATGTCCATTCTGGAACAGTTATATATACATAATCTGTTGTAATAGTATCAGGATTATTTGAATACATACAACCACCACCAGGACACCCTCCAGGATTTGGATTTGGATTAGGTGAATGTCCATATGTGCTATAATCATTCGTTTGAATGGAGAAAATATCATAATAATAAGCAAAGTTAATTGATTGTAATGATGGAACATTAGCATATTTAGGAATATTTCTACATCCGTTTTCCGATGGACAAGGACTATAGCCACTAAAAGTAGTTGTAGCTGATACATAAGCAGTTGTTAGATTATATTCCCAACTCCTTTCATATATTTGAGCTATCTTTTGAATATTTTGTTGCCATGTTATTTGTCCCACATATAAATACCACGGTGATGTAACATCTCTAGTACCTGCTGCGTGAACAGAATAAGCATTTAATACTCCATAAATATAACACCCTGTAGAGTGACATTGAGGATTAATTACATGAGTAGTATCAGTAGGATGTATAATTTCAGATCGATCTCTAGCATTTACATAACACTCCTGTTTTCCACACACAATACCATGTTCATTTGCATATCCACCAGAAATATCTGCATTACCTCTCATTCCAGCAAATTCACCAGCATAATATTGACATTGACTTGTAGCTAATGTAAAAGATGTTGCTGTTGGAGACAAAAAATAACTTAAATCCCCTCCAATCCCAGAAGCAGGATTAAACATAACAATTTCATCCACACAAGATGATGTTCCTATATTTGTTAATAATTCTTGTTGTAAACCTAATGGAGCTTGTAAAGCGGATATTTGATGACCATAAATTTGTATTTCATCATAATATCCACAAATAGTTGATGATGACACACCATTAATATTAAAACGTAAGGTAATTGCATGAGTTTTAGGATATGCTCCAAATAATAATAAACAACAATATGCAGTTCCACATCCATCATAATAAGATAATGATGATGGTGGATTACTAACAGTTCCAACTAAAGTTGCACATGTTGCTAATTGCCAATTAACACATGATAAACTTGTAGGAAAATTTATACCATCAACACCTCCACATTCTGTTAAATATTCACTTGGATAATTTGTTAAAAAATCATATGGTATATATAATGGTAAACAAGCAATTTCTTGCCATAAAAATTCATTATTTGTTGGTAAAAAAACTAATGGTTGACATATTAATTGATTTTGTCCATTATATATTGTTATAGTTACTAAATACAAAGCTAAAATATGAATTCGTAAATAATCTAAAACATATAAATTATTTTGTGGTGTACCATCACTTAATGTAGCTGTTGCATGATAAGAAGCATTTTTATATGGTTGATAAAACGGTGTCGTTTGGTTAATTGTCAGTGGATTTATATTTGGAATATTTATCCATAAATGATCATATAAAAAAGGATAAGGCATTGATAATGGAATAATAAATTGAGTTAAATCATAAGATGTAACAATTCCTTTTCCATATGGTAAAATATATTGTGCATCTGCAGCACTATAAGGTGGCATACCATATGGATTAGAATAGGTATCATTTGGATATACACATATAACAGTAGCTATAGCTTTTACTTGTTCATCAACTAATATAGCTATATTTACATAAGTTTGTTTAATTATTTGATCTAATTCATCAGGACCATATAATTGTAATATTATAGATTCATTAGTCATAGGTAATCCTTCTAAATATGCAGCTACGTAAATCTGTTGCCAAAAATAATCTAAATAATTTGGTAAATTGGTAGTATGAAGAAAATCTCCTTCACAAAATGATATAGCATTACATACTTGGTTATTTTGAGAAGATTTTGGACAATTAATTGCTTTAAAACATCCTTTATCTGAATAAACAGTTAAATCATATGTAAATCCAGTACCAGCTGTTTCATCTGATGTACATAAACATGTTCCATCACCTAAAATTTGTCCATTATTATTACATGAATACACTTTTGGTGTTCTATCAGAACCTGTACATTCATCTATTGATAAACATTCTACTATTCCATTACCAATGACACATGGAATAATTGTACATTGTTCTAATCTTATAACACCAGGACAACATTGATTCCATTCAATAAGATCAGCTGAATCTGCTCCTACTGGTGCACCACATGGTCCTAACCATTTACCTGGTAAAGGATTTCCATTAATATCTAAATAAGGTAAGATTGTATGTGGTTGATTTTTTGAAAAATGGATAAAATATTGACTATCTTGACAATAATAATCACGACATAAAAATCCTCCAAATTCATTATTACATTCACAATAAAATTCATTTTTATAATCTCTTTTTCGTAATTTTCCATTATTAGAACAAATTTGTCCAGGAAATGTTTCACCTATATCACAACCAACCGAACTTAATGAACATTGTCCTTTTTGTTCAATATTTAAACAAACATATTGTTTATCAATAAAATTTAATGATGGAGTACCTGGAAAACATCCAATTGGTGGTGTACAATCTACTTCAGAACAATTTTTTGCTTGACACATATCTAAATAAATACCATGATAATCAGTTGTTATAGAATATGATTCCCATATTGTTGGATTTGTTTCCCCTTCTATATTATAATAAGGAATTTGTAATGTTTGTGTTAATGCAGGTGTTATAATAAATGTTTCTTTTCCAAAACCACATTGACATGTTCCATCAGTTAAACAATAATTATTTCTACCACCACAAACTGGTTCAATAAATTGTAATGAATAACAATCTCGTTCAGATTCAGTACAATGACCTGTTTGTTGACATCTAAATGGTGATTGATCAAATGATGTTTCATTTGTCCATATTAATGGAGTTATTCCATCATCATCTAAATTCCATTCTTCAATTAAAAAAGGATATATTAAACTTCTTTTTTTAATACATTCATCTAATTCTAAATAATTACCTCTGATTGTTTTACGTCTAAATGGACAATTTGTATAAAATGTTATATTACTTGTTGGATCTGGATCAACATATAATCTTAAAAAAGCATAACCATATGGTGCAAAAGTAGAAATAATGTTAACCCATCCAATATCATTTGGTCCTTGTCTTTCATATGGACGATTAATAGCCATTAATTGATCTGTTGTAAATGAATTACCATATTGTCCACCCCATAATAAATCATATGGTGGTTTAATTTTTAATGGTGGTGGTCCATTACAATTACACCAACTATGTGGATCTATTAAACCAGTATGTGGATCACCAGGTATACATTTATTAAGTGAACAATCTAAACCATTCCATCCTGGTTTACAAGCACATTTAAATTCTCCACTATATAAATTTGGACGAACACAACCATCTCCATAACAATTATATAATACATTACAATCTGCTAAATTGTTAACACAACTTCCATCTATACATGTATTTATTGGACATTGTCTTGTACATTCTGGTTTATATAATACCCATTTTACTAAATCTTGTTCTAAAGCTTGTTGAGCATTTAATTGATATGTATATGTTATTGTTGTATCATTTCCATATAATAAAAATTCTCTTATTGTTCGATTATTTAATATTCCAATTGGTAATCTTAAATATAATCTATTAAAAATATCAGTTTGATCATTATATGTTACACAATCATTTAAGGTTACATTAGTAATTTTATTTATTACACCACAATCTGTACAATCATGTCCTGGAGAACAAGCATTTATTCCTTCTGTTATTCCATTTACATATTGTTCCATAACATAATATTGCACACCACCTAATGAATCTGCTTGATGTAAATTACTATTATTTAATTGAAATATTAAACTTGAATTATTTAAAATATACCATTTATTAGTTATTTGTCCTCTAATAAAGGTTGAATTCTCTCCATTTAAATATAATACTTCAATCTCACTTTTATTTAAATAATTAGTAGGAAAATAACCTGTAAGTAATGGTAATCCTTTAATTAAATAATTATAATCTTCACATATACCATCATTATATTTAGGAACTCCTCCTAATATACAATCATCTAAACAAACACATGTTGGATCATATATAAAATTACTGAAGGATGAAGAAGTATTTAAATAAAGAAAATTAGTTCCTTGAAGTAAACCTGATGTACACCATTGAGTAACAAATGGAATAAAACTTCGAATTTTTAATGGAAAATTAGAAAATAATCGAAATGCTACAATAGATGAACTGCTAGTAGTAGTAGGATATAATATACTTAATATAGTACTAGTATCAATTGATATTAATGATGTAGAATAAATAGTTGTCCAATCATCTCTTGTTGGATTTATAACATTTGATACTTGAAAAAGTATTGTTCCTTGATAATATAAACCATTTTGTAATAATGGAATTCCTATGTAATAAATATCTAAATAAATATTTATAATAGATGGTAATTGTTGTAAATTAAATGTTTGTAATTCTATATAAACATCATGTTCATATGGTTCAGAATATATATAATCTAAACTAGTTGTTTGTAAAATGGTATTTATTGGAAGGTTTGAATAAGATTGAAGTGATGTACTAATTGAGGTAAAATCAAACAATGATACACCACCATAATGTTTATACCATAAATAAGATGTTACAGTTATATTAGTTGAAGATGTTGTTAAATTAATATAAATTGGAAAAGAAGTAGAACCTAATCCTTTTAATGAAAAAGTTGTAAAATCATTTACTATTCTAAGTTCAAATATATTATTAGCATTATTTTGATATGATTGATTATATGGAATTAATTGACTTTTATTTGTTACTTTATTAAACCCTGTTACATTATTTATAATTATTTCTGATGAATTATCTATCATAAATCGTATATAAATTAAATTCATATAATCATCATTATATAATGATATAGAATTATATAACATATAATTATTACTTTCAGTAAACAAAATTAACCAATTAGGATAATCATCTTGTGTATAAATAAATTGTGGATTTGAAACAGTAGTAGTAGTAGTAGTAGACTCAGAAATACGTGATGGATTCCAAATACAATAATTATTTAAAATATTATTTAATTCACCTTGTCCACATGTATCTGGATTATCATAAGAAGAACATGTTAACAAAGGAGTACCATCATTATTATCATCACATTCACAATTTATTTCTAACAATGTAGCTATACATGTACATGTAACTCCTGTTATTGGTTGTTGTAACCATTTTAATGTACTACATGAACCATCAAAACATTTTGATTGATATATATTAGGATCACAATCAAAATTTCCTAGAGTTGATTCTCGATGAGTTATTTTTTTATTTTTACCTACAAGTAAAATAATAGATTCATCATTTGGTTTTGTTGAAATCATTACATTACCTCCAATTCCATTAAGATATGTTACTTGACCCATTATTAATTTTACATCTCCATCAATATCTTTCCATCCTATGCCATAATCTCCAATTTGAGTAATTCCAGGACGATAAGTTTGAAACATCCATTGATAATAATAATTTGTACGATTAATTTGACTTACAGGTGGAATTGGACATATACAATCTTTTATAATTTGTCCTTTATAATAATAATCTATTGATTTAAATTCAATATCTGTAACATATGATGATGATGATGTTATACTATATTGTAAATTTGAAAAATATAAAGGATTTAATGGTGTAGGTAATAAAACTGTCCATAATATAGATGATCCAAGATATATTTGTGGTTTATAAATTCTTGGTATAACTAATAAATATGGTTGTATAATAAAAAATTTTGTATAAGACATAGTATCATTTTGATAATTATTACATTTTATATTACTACTATAAAAATATGGATAAACTAAAGATGAACAAACATAATAAATAGGAGTAGTTGTAATTGAGGTAAGATTTAAACTCCAAAAACATAAACCATATAATGTTCTTAAACAATCATCTAATGTTACTATTTGATTATTTATTGTTAAAAATGTATTGGAAGTAATATTTACCATAGCTACGGCCGATTTTGTAACTAAGGCTAAGGTTGGAGATATTATATTATAACCTCGTTCAGTTACATTTACTACTATACTAATATCATCAATTGTTCTAATTTTAAAATATGTTTTTGTAGTAGATGAATAAGGTGGAAAATCTGGGATTATTTGAAATAGAGAAGGATTTTTATTTGATTGTTGTATAATAACAGTTATATTTGTTTCATAATATTTTCGTTCTTCATATTGTAATTCAGTTTCTAATAAGGAAATATAAAATTCTGGTATTGGATTAGTTAAATCTATTGGATAAGTTAAATTTCTACCACCATATAAAATTTGTAAAGAACCAAAATATGATGTAGTAGGAGAAGCTGGTGATAATACTAATAAAGTAATATAAAGAAAATATACATCATCTTGTAATATAATTTGTCCATTAGAAATAAATCCTTTTATACCTAAATAACTAGAACTGCCAAAACATTGACGTAACATAGTTTGTTGTTTTGCATATGATAATTTTTTATTTTGATATATAGTAGTTTTTGAACAAGATAACCCAGGTAATAAACTTGATAAATTATCATATGTTCCACTTTCATAATTACCAGTTTGTTGTAAATCACAACGTTGAGTATTACCTGTTACACAATCTCCTGTTGAACATCGATATGGACTTGTTGATGGACAAATTGTACCATATAATCCTTTTGCACAAACATCTGGTAACATACATGTACTTGTATGTCCACACACAATCATTTTTTCATCAACACATATTGGTAAACAATTAGTATCTGTATAACTAGTATTATATTCTATACCAAAACCAAATGATGGATGTCCATTTCCATTACATATTACATCTAATGCTGATGTTGGACATACTCCTAATTCACATGCAACACCATAATAACGTTCTTCACAATAACAATGAAAATAATCTTGGGATTGATATACATAATAATTATTATTATTTCCTGTTGGTATCATTAATCCACAAAATCCTGATGTAAAGGTATTATAATAATTATAATCATCTAATATAAAATTAATTTGATCTGTTGTTAATAATGGAAATGTATTAACTGTAGTGAGATAATTTGTACATTGACATCCAGTTCCATGTTTAGTATTATTATAAATTAATCCAACAGATATATTTCCATGATTACTACATATATTAAAATCGGCATCTTCTGGGCACATTAATAATTCACATGAGGGTCCACCATATGGTGGAATACAAACACAATATGGTAAAGATGTTAACCATGGTTCTGATAATATTATTTCCATCATATTATTATTACTACTACTTGTTAATATTTCATTATACATATTTATTGTATTTGTACAATTTAAATCTAACCATCCTAATCCTATTCTTTTAAATCCATTACCTCGTGTTGGTAGTTGTTCTCTACATGATGGAAATAAATCATCTATTGTCATAAATGGTGAACCAACACCTCTTCCAGAACACATTTCTCCTGTAACTTTATTATAACCTGGAATTTTTGTATTTTGACATATATCACCAGAAAATAATGGATTACATGATACACATAATCCAATGTTTGTATCACATATTCCCTGATTATTACAAACTCTATTATATATTGATGGACATGAATTTTCAAATAATGACGTATATTCACTAATTACATATAATGTAATTACCCATAACCCAACTCCTATAATAAAAATTAAATCTCTTTTTAATGATTCCATTTTTTTTGTTTAATAATTTTATTTAATTATGTCTCACAACAAAATCACTCTTCTTTTTATTAGTAAATAAAATTATGAGTAGTTCCATAATTACAATATCACCAGAAAAACATGAAGATATAAAATATATTGAACATATTGAATTATATGGTAAATTTTCAAATAATGAGATTATTGAATTTCTACAAAATGAAGAAATGGATACAGAACCTTTACAAACACGGTTATATTTTAATGAAGTTAAATTAACATCAAAATTACTTGATGCGTTAATTAAATACATTTGTAAAATGAACATCCATATTATTGAATTAAAATTTCAACAATCAATCACTTCAATAGAGGTAACTCGTGAACAAATAACAAAATTATTTGACTGTATCTCCAAAACAAATATTGAATGTCTTGAATTTGATTTGTGGAATACCACGTTCTTATGCACCAACGAACCATTACAAGACTCATTAAAAACTATCAAATGTTTAAGTTTACAAATGTCGCATGATACAATGGCCTATTTTTTGGAGAATCAAAAAGGACAAGAAAATATTTTAAAAAATTTAAAAAATCTCAGTTCATTGGAATTAGAATGTCAAAATCGTGTTTATGAAATTATATTGTATGATTTTAATCAACTTAACACCACCATTACAAATTATAATAAAAACCTTATAAATATTACATTAATAAACTGTCTTGTAAAAGGAGACTTAGATCATCCATCTACAATAATCAAATTACAAATATCAGATGAAAATGTACTTTCTATGATTAAACAAGAAGAAGTATTAATAGTAGATGTAGAAGAGGACATATTAAATTAATTTTTTTTATATTTAACTTTTACATAAATTGTTATAAAAATACAAATCAACATTACCACAGCAAAAAATGATATCCACAATCCTGTCATCATATTTGGTGGTGATACATAATCATCTAATCTTCGTTGTTTATCTAACACACGTTTATAATTAATTGAAATATCATCTAATAAACATGGTATTTTATCATAATTACATGTTGATCCTATTTTATTAATAACATATGTATGTATTGAAGATTTTAATAATGTACTTGTAGGATTAAACATATAAAATATTTCACTTTGATACAAACCAATTGTATTTTCACCAATATTACATACCATTGTTGCAGAATTAATATTTGAAATTAATGTCCATATTTTTTGATTTTGATCTATAATATATTTTGGTAATAATACACAACGTTGAATTACTTGTAAATATATCTCTAATTGAAATATTAATGGATTTTGTACATTTATAATAAGGGGATTAATAATAGATTTTACAAGGAAACCAACATTTTGAATTCGTTTAAGAGTAATATCATGTCCAATTTCATGTGTTATCATAATTGTCATTTGTAAATTGTTTATATATAATAAATTTTTAATTGGTATATTAGTTGTACATTTTCCATTAGAATTATATATAAAAGGAAATATTAATGTATTATTAAGTATTATTAAACTATTACTACAATCATTTATATATGATATATATTCCCAATTTGTAATTCCAAAAATATTTTGTTTTAATGTATAAAATGTAGTTGAATTATCTTCAGCTTCATAACTTATTTCATGTATACAATGTTCATCTAAAAGAAAATAATAAAAACAAATAAAAAATTTAATACATAATAATTTATCCATTTCAAAACTTTCGTTTTAATGAGTTGTTAAAAAGTTGTTTTTAATAATATACACAAACACAAACACACAAATTTTTTTTTTGTTTATCCTCACTAACTCACTCACTCATCCACTAAACAAACAACTCCTGATAATTCTTCTTTATTATTATTATTTGTTGATATAATACGAAGTTTTTTTAATATTGGTTTATTTCTAATTGGTTTTATACCAGAAATTGTTGATAATGTAACATCAAGAATTATACTTGTAGGAATTAATGGTTTTTTATTATCTTCTGTAGATTGAAATTTATGATATCCATAAACAGCATACATTAATGCTTCAATTGGATCAGCTCTTACTTCAACTCCATTAAAAAATGTTTTTTTCATTTTTTTCATATCTTCTTCTATTAACAATGGTACTTGTAAACTCTTTTTTTTTCTATCTGAATAATCTATACGACTACTAGTTTTCCAAAATTGACGCATTGTTGGTGGCGATCCTAAATGAACTGGTATTGTTGGACACATAATTCGAAATGTTTGAGCTAATACATATTCACAAACATGAACTAAATATTCAATTTGTTTATCTTTTTGATCCGTAATGGCACCATCTTCCTCACGAAAAAATGGTAATTGTCTTTCTATAATTACAAATTTTGTTTCATTTATTATTAATTGAATTTCAGGATCTTTTACAAAATTAGCTATATTTATTCCAATTTCTTCAGGTGTTACTAACCATACATTAAGATTTCTTTTAGTTAATTTAATATTATATAATCGTGCTGTATTTTCTTGATAATTTAATACTCCCATTCCCAAATTTGTTAATCCAGGATCAAATCCTATTATATATTTTTTATTGTCAATCATCAATAAAATATGTGTGTTATTATTATTATTATTATTTAATTAATTAATTAATTTTTATAAATAATTATAAATACACGCATACTTCTTCCTTCATAAAACAACAAAAAAAACAAAATGGGGTAAATTTTTTCATTAAATTTATTAAATTAGATCTATTTCACTAATAAATATTATAGACATAATCCACTTTCAATATTTATAGCAGTTGTTCTTAGTGGAGTTATTTATTCACTTATATATTTATCTCCTATATATACTAAACCATTTTTAAATATTTTCTATAATGAAACAACAAATCCTATTACGAATGTTGATATTTCTAATATTTTCATGTATAACTACCTTATTATGACTTCCTCTGGGTTAGCAGTTATGCTTTCTTATTATAGTATTTTATATATGGTACCAGATTGTAATGAAGCAGAAGAAACACCCCAATACCTGTCTTTGTGGTTTTGGAGTTGTGTAAAATGTTATTTTCCAAGAGCAGGAATTTTTGTTGGGTTTTGTTTATGGATAATTGGTTATTTTCTTTTAGGATATGATGAAATGTTATTTTATAATGGAAATGGACCATGGAATGCTAAAGATCATTTTACATATTTAACAAATATTCAATATGGATTAATTTCTGTTGGTGGTGGAATGGCTTATTGGAGTTGTTACATATATTTTGTAATGCATTCTAACAATAAATTTAATTTTTATTTATGGTTTGGAATGCCATATCATTGTATGCTCCTTCAAGCATATCCGTTAATTATTATTTTAACTCAATCTGATGGATTTATTTTATCTTATTATGCATTATTTAGCTATATTGTACCAGTTTTTATTATAATGTTATGTTATATGATTTATTGGTGGATAGTTCCATGTTGTGATAAAAAAGCTTATGATGAAGAGCAGAAAATGATGACAATGTGGAAAGAGGTGGAGAAAAAATGTAGACAAGAGGAGGAAACCAAAAAAGGAAGAATGAATCAGGAAAACAATTTAAATAATAGTTCTTGTACAAATCAAGGAATTTTATTTATGATATTAATGCCTCTTGCATCGATTGGTACTCAATTTGTTTTAATAGGAGTTTTATTTCATTTTATACTTTTTGCACAAGATGCTAATTATATTGCTCAAGATGGAAATGAAATTAATATATTAGTTGAATATTATATGATATTTCTTGGTGGTACTGTTGTAGGATCTTGGATGTCTTGGTTTCTTAATTTATTAAGAAATAAACAAATAGAATGGAATTACGAGTATGAAATGCAGATGGCATTCACTAAACCAGGTCAACCCACTCAAGATGATGATAGCCAACGTAAGCTAGTCCTTAGACCTTCACAAAATGCAGAAATATTAAGTAATGCTTTAAGTTTAATTTTTTTTTGTTTAACTCCAGTTTTTTTAGGGTTATTATATGATATATATACAAATGATCTACTTGTTCATCATGCTATTTCTAATCCAGTTGGATTAGGAGCTATTTCATTCTTTCTTGGACATGGAATAGTAGTTAATAATTTGGATATTAAACTAAACATTATGTTAAAAAGTAGTTTTATAACAGGTAGATATAGTGAAACTCAAATAGTTAAATCGAGAGCATGTGTTATTAGTATAGTTGATTTAATGTCAACAATGTTTGTTCCATGGACATTTCAATATTTTAATACAAATCCCACATGGGGAATGGATTATGGATCAATATTTATTAAATTAACATGGATTTCAACTGCAACTTGTGTTATTGTTTGTTTAGGTTTTATAGCTGGTACAAAATGTTTTGAGGAGACTTCAAATGTAGTATATGCAACACAAGATAGTGCAAAACAAACTATCAATAATTTGACAGTAAAATTGAGGGAGGCTGTTACTACTACTACAAGAGTAAATCCATCTGGCATGGAAACCACTGGCCAACCACCGCCAAAATCTAAAGGACATACTATAATGTCCCGAATTTTTACGGGGTCGAAAAAACAAAAGGAAGAAACTTAAAGAATCAATATTATATAAATTAATCCAAGTACTCCTATTATATCAAAACAAAATAATAATATAGATATAGATTCCAGTGGATCTTGTAATGAGATCTTAATTATTGTTTTAACATCATCACTAAATCGTCTTTCATTTATATTAATAATTTTTTGTTGTTGTTGTTTTTCTATAAATGCTAAAGTTTTTATCTTATTTGTTGGTACTACTAACTTTAAAATATCATCATCTTGTATCCATTCAACACAAAGTGGTATTGTTGGTTCGTCACCATGAATTTTTTTACAGATATCAACTAAGATCATTAATTTATTTAAAAAAGATTGTTTTTTACAAAAAAACATTTTGTTTAAATCACAAATTACCCAAGAGTTAATTAGTGTATCTTTATGTTATGGGTGATAAAAAAATAAAAAAATTAATAAATTATTTCTTAGATTCTTCATCTACTACTCTTAGTACAGCAAGTACTACAAATGAATTATTTAATGATCGTCAAGAATTAAATAAAAGATTAAGAAAAACATATATTAACCCTGAAACAACAACTACAAATGAAATTGTTAATCAAATTGAAACACTTAATACTGGTTTATTTCCATTTAATCCATTTGCACAGTTTGAAAATCCATCACCACTTATTTCTTATAATGAATCAACACCAAATACTAAAGGAGTTTTATTTTATGATACAATTAATGGTGAACCAGCTCATTCATATGCATTTGCTACTAAAGATGGTAAAATATATTCTAAAAATATTATATCTTCATCTACTGTTGTTGATTATATTAAAGATTATGCTAAATTAATAATAACTGATAAGATACCATATAAAAAAACTTTAGAAGTATTAATTCAAAAAAATTATTCATCTGGTAGTGGATTTTACAATCGTAATTTACCAAAGAAATCAAATGATTTGTTCATATATTTAAAAAGTATTTTTTCTAAATATATAAATGAATTAACTATAATATCTCAAGAAGATTTACATTTATTAAGAAATGAAAATCATCAATGGTTAAGAAATAGACGAGAACAATTAATTCAAATTAGTCATTCAGTATGTGGAAAAAAAAATGATTTATCAAATATTATTCCATCTACAATATTAGATTCAATTGCATTATGGTTTCATCATTATTTTTTATCTAAAAATAATAATAGTACACTTCAAAACCCTAATGATGAATTATTTGATAAAAGAATTATTACTTGTGAACAATTATCTCTGTTTTTAAGAATAATAACACAAATACAAGATGAGGATGAAATGGAAGAAGAACTATCATTATCAAAAAGGATTGAATTATTAAAATTAGAATTTAATACAGATTTTATAGATGCATTATCACCATATCTTAATGATATTTTATCATTTAACTTTTCATATGAAGATGAACATTTTGTTAGATATTCTGCTATATTTTTAGGAATTACTTTACATAAATGCATGGAACTTTATTTAACTAAACAAAATGATAATAATGGTAATAGTTTTGTTGAAACAATTAAAAAACTACCAGAATATGAAATTGAAAGTTTTCAAATTAAATTTATTTGTGATTTATTTAAATCTACATATACAAAAATATATTCGGAATTAATAGTTGGTGACATTGAATCAAAATTAACTGGAACATTAGATTGTTTAGTTGAAAAGGATAGAATATTTTATATTTATGATTGGAAAAGAACTAATAGTTTTTTAGACGAGAAATTTTTTCAAACTAATGAAGATAACAATAAAGAAATAATGATCAATATTAAATTAAGTGATATTCGTTTATCTCATATTCTTGTTGATTATACTATTCAATTAAGTATTTACAGATATTTAGTAAAAAAAATGAATCCTACAATTAATTTATCTTCCATAGTTGGATTAGTTATTTTTCATCCAACATTAAAAACTCCTAAAATTCTTAGGATTAATTTAGATTCAAAACTTAAAAAGGATACTCAAAATTATTGGAAAGGTTTATTTCATGATGGTCATATATATACTCCAAAAACTGATATAACTCCAAATGAATTAGTCAATGATTTTATTAAATTACGTCAAAAACATTTAAAAGATTTTTATATGATAAAGAAATCATAATAATTAACAAAAAAAATGACATCATTAGATTTTCTTCAAAGTAATAAAATTTCAATGTTATCATTATGTAATGAAACAAATAATCACATTGCAAATGGAATTGGGTTTTGTAAAAACAATAATCTTTATTACATTATCACTAGTTGTTTCTATTCTCCATTATTTTATAATAATTTAGAATGCACATTAATAAAAACAAATATTCGTCATATTTATTCAATTTACACAGTTAATCCACCTATTACTCATAATTTTGCATCAATATCATTAATGACAAAGGAAATTATTGATTGTTTAACTATTAATCAATTAACTAATATCCATTTATTACAACTTGGATGTAATTGTTACCCTTATACCATTAATAAACAAACATGGAAATTTGATCCATTAAATGGAACTTATACAATTGCAACATCATATTTAATAACATCATTTTTATCAAGAGGAACACCTGTATTTGATAAAAAAAGTAAATTATGTATTGGAATTATTCAACAATGTTCACCAATAAATCAAATGTTAACAATAATACCATTGGATATTATTTTAACATCATTACTAGATTGTTCAAATTTAGAGTGTATTTACATCTCATCTGAACACGAATTTCCCTTATTAATTCATGTTTCATCACATACATCTTATCATTATATTTATGGATATATTAACATTCATTTTAGATATTATGATTTATTAATAATAGAAAACTTTGTAAATAAAATAGAATTAAAATTTAATGATCAATTACATATAATTACATTACAACAACACAATAACATTCCAATTGAAAAACAGACACATTTAATTGTTAATTCACTGTTTATCATTTACAATATTAATTCAATATATTTTGCATTTTTTTTAGATCAACCTTTTAACCAATTATTTATTCAAACAAATCATATATTATGTCCTTATATAATAAACATTTTGGATGATACAAAAAAAGATGTTAAAATTCCTACTACATTATATGAACTGGCTATTGTTCTAAAATCATTAAAAAAAGACAGTAATTTAATGTGGTCAAATGGTTTTTTATTATTAATTGAAGACAACATTATCATGAAAAATTTACATTTCGGATAACCTTTACTATAAAGTCTGGAACAATTGAAATTTTGTACATATGAGAAATATACGTAACATAATGTTCACGAATTAATGTCAACACATTTGTTTTAATTGTTTGTTCACCTAAACACTCTTGTTCAATAAATAATAATTTATTATCTACTTCTTTAATTTGTTGTGTATATTCCACATATGTTGTTTCATAAAACAATTGAAGATTTTCATATAAATTTGTTAAAATTGTAAATTCATCATCATTCACATGTTCATCATTGTTATCATCATCATCATCATCACTACTATCAATTTCATTATCATTTTTTTCTTGTAATTCTAAATAGGCAACTAATAAAGACCCCATAGCTTTTTTAATATCAAAAAAATTTGAGTCATTCATTTGTTTTAAGTAATTATTAACCCTCTGTGTCCATTCTTGATCATCTTTTAAAATAGTTTGTAATTGATATAAAATTTTATTTTTAATTATTGAAACCCGCAAAAAAATTTGGTTTTCAATGTCTACACGTTTATCATATAATTTTTGTTTACATTCTTGTACTTTTTGTGTGTTTAATAATAAATACACTCTAATATACCATTCTTTAAATATTATCAAATTATTGTTATTTACTGGTCCAATTATTCTTTTATCCAAAAATATTAATGAATCACCTTTACACCATTCCACAAATGTTTTTTTATACACACTATTATAATAAAAGTTAGTGAAATAAACTTTATTTTTAAACAATGGATTTTTTAATGTAATGGAAATATTTGGAACAATTTCGGTTATTATAGGAAAATTATTCGCATCGGATAATAAAGTAATTTTTATATAACACAAACAATCATTAAATGTATAAAAATTTTTATATATAATTGTAACATCATCAGATAATTTTGTTAATAATAAAATATTAAACAAATCAATTTCTTTTTGATCAATCATTCTTGTTGTGGTGGCTTAAATAATTGCATACATAATGCATAAAATTCGAATACATTTATTATCCATGCATAACACCGCCCTTGAACATCTATAAAATAAGTAGACATCCTCTCTATTGTGGCATTTATGACCTTGCTTGAGGGTTCATTATTGTTGAGTTGAATGATACGTTGTATCTGCTGAATCAAATCCTCACACGTCAAATTAGACTTTGGTTGTACATTAAGAGGTGGTCTAAGATACACGAAGTTTGTAAACTTTAATGGCATCCAACAATAGGAACTCATCATTACCGCCTCTAAAATACGTTTCCCGACAGAAGGTGGTATATACATAAATTTGGTATTATAGTATGGAGCTAAACATGTATTCATCCACTTGGTTATTGATAAATCATCAGTCACATTATCAACAAAATTACCCGCTGGTGGCTTACGCGCGTTGTTGTCAATACGACCCCGGATTTTGTCTACGAGGTTCATGGAGGTAATAAGTAACGGCTCCTTATCATTTTTAAAGGTATCTATAAAAAAATAAAGACTGAGGGCACAGTGAACAGCATATTGTAAAAGATACGATGATAAGGTACCAAAATTGTCACAAGGAAATAATATAAAACATCTAATAATTGTTTGTTCAGATAAATCTCCATAAAATTCAATTCCATTGATATGTGACACATTCTGTTTCATCCTTTCACCTCCTGTATATTGTAAAATATAACCACTCGTCAACATATCAAGAATAAAATTACGATATAAATTATATAGAATCTTCCCTTCGTCTGGCTTTTTTTTGGTATATGCAGAAAGCCAGCTAACAGCCCCCTTATTACATTCTTCAATAGAAGTAAATGAAAATAAAATTGATCTGTATTTCAATAAAAACGTGTTCCAATCATTCTTGTTCGCACCATCTTGGAGTCTATAGGCTATCTTCAATGGAGTATCCATAACTGGTGGATTGTTAATCACTGTAGAAGGCGTTGGAATATGAACTTTCTGAATCAATGTGTTAAATTCCCTTACATTATTCGGGAGTAGAAAATTAATTTTGTTCAACTTGTCCAAATCATTTTTTACCATCTCTTTCTGACAAACAAATTTAAACATTTCTTTACCAATTGGAAGAAGATGATTTTTGAGAATTAATACAATCTTATCGTATTTTAGTATGATGAGCCTGTGCGCATTCCATTGTGGCATAAAAGTATTCCCACCCGGACCCGCAACGTCTGCAAACCATAAATACATCTCAATGAACCTTTTATTCCACCCAGTCCAATAAAATCTCCAAACATTCCACTCCAACACAGGTTGGTTAATTAATATATCTTTATGCTCGTTTAATACCCTCACTATCCGCATACCATCTAATGAAAGTTTTGTACCTTTATCATTAGTGTATAACCGACTCATAGCATGAAGCACTACAAGCTCGTATATACGCAACATCCCAAAATTCAGCTTTTGTATATCCATTTCACAAAAAATGAATGAAGAATCGGACGCCGCAAACGCCTCCAACAAGACATCCAATTTAGAAGAAATATTACCCTGATTGTATAATTTAATCCATTCTGGTTTCATCGTAAACACATTCTTAGATAGATCAAAAACATCTAAAATTTGCCCAAGACAATTTGTTGTCTTATACTCATCTGGTATATTCGGTGTGTTTACAGTGTTCTCAGCACGTATATTATGAATACTATCGGGCAGAGATTTACTACTAAACGTCTCTTCTTGACTCTCATGAAACTCTATTGGAGGAGATTTTGGAATCTGTTGATTAACTAGAGGAACTCGCTGACCAAAAATTTCTGGAAGTTCAACAGTAGAGTTCAAAAAACCTTCATCTAGGTTGCTCGTATTAAAAGGAATGGTTGACATAAGAGATGAGTTGACAGTGTTTGAAGGAGGTGGCTGGACAGGAGGAGGATTAGGTTGACCAGATCCACCGGTAGAACGAGGAGGTGGAGGTGAAGGAGGTTTCTTTTGATTACCACCAACGTTTTGAGGAAGTAGGTTGGGATTACTGGGCGGCTTCTCTAGGGTAATTGGTTCAGGAGGCATCAGGGGGGCTACATTTAACGGGTAGATTGGTGGCTTAGCATCCACCACCGTGTTAATAAAATTCCCAAAAGCTCCACTCATATTTATCGGTGGGTTACGATTACCAGATTTCGACTGAGACAAATTCAAATCGAGTTGGGATAGATACTCATCTTTGGATGCATAATTAATTTTTGGACCACTACCAACCTGTTTCGATAAGTAGTCCAAATTTTGAAGAGGTTGGATTTCAGATGTTTTCATGTGAACTTCGTGAATACCAAGTGGGTCTTCATTATTAGTGATCGGTGCTATGACCTTGGCCATATTCTGTTCGATCTTCACTCTAGAATTAGTTATCGTCTCCAGATTGAATGTGGGATGGGGGTTCATAGTAAAACCAACTTGTGATTGTGACCTCGTAGGTTGGTTTTGTATCAAAGGTTGGCTTGTAGTCTCAGGGTTCTTCTCACCACGTGGAACTGATGGTGGTCCGAGATTCTTATAATTGGCTTGTAAAGTGTTCGTTGAGAGGTTTGTCTCATTGTAACTACGTTTTTTTGACTCTCCTAACACATTCGGATTAAATTGTAAATTACCCTTGGGTTGAATTAAAGGGGACATATTGTTTGGTTGAGTGGTCTTAAAACCCCCTTGAGGCGTTTTAGGATTAAAACCCCCACTCGGTCTCTTGTTTATCAATCTTCTTTCATACGCCACATTATCATCATCCTCCGAGGCTGCAGAGTTAATGTTGATTATCTTCTGATTATTCTTGGTATCAAACTCATCGCCTCTCACATGACCAGCAAAACTTGAAAAGTTTTTTTCATTCAGAGTGATGCTTGGTAAATTATAATTACCCTTACCAGGCGACTTATGTACATCATCCTGCTTCTCAGATTTTAATACTTCATATGTGGATTTCATAAATCTATTAGTCATCATAGCATTTGAAGAATTAGATTGGTCAAGGACACCCTCTGAAAATGGGTTCATAAACGTGTCTAAAGGGTCTTGGGAGTTGGTAGACGTCCATTGTTGTACTATAGAACTTGATGACGGAGTAATCGGTTGTACATTATTACTATCTAAGAAGTTCGAAGAGTTGCTTGAGATACTTTGGATGGGGGTAAAGTCACCGTGTGATACAAATCTATTAGACTGGTTATTTCCTCCAGTAATCAGTGTATTAGTTGGTGGTGAAGAATACGAGGAATAGTTTACAAAATAGTCTGGAGAAGATGAGGGTGGTGGAATGAGTGGAGAGTTTTGTTTTTCACTCATCGAATTCACAAATCCTTGTGGTCTGTCAGTTTCAGGAGGAGGTGGTACATTGTCAGTAGGTTGAAGTGGGTTTTGAACAGAGTTTGTTTGTTGAACATGAGAAGGAGGCAATGGGGCTGGACGACGTGGAACTTGTGATTTTTGAAATGGTATTAACGAGGGATTGTTTTGTTCTCCACTCGTTTTCGCAAAAGTCAAGCTCGGATGATATACATCGGTACTGGTATTTGAAACACTATCACGTTTGTTTTCTTTTTCCAAAATAACCGGGTTTACAAACCCATCATCATCAAGATTCAGAGGCGCTCTCACGAAGCTGTTGATGAGGTGCATGGGATCACTTGATAATGAATATGATCGTTTAGGATTAAAATTGGGGTAACTATGTAAGGTAGTCCAAGAAGCACTTTGTGATTGTATCTTAGTCGTGGAAGGTGTATTTTGTCCGAGCATCGTGGAAAAAGAATTACTGCTGAGTGGAGACGATTTTAAAAAGCTTTTGGCTATGTCTCTGTCATCCCGCGATTGTGATAAGAAATAATTTTTTTGGCCAGGGTCAGTTACATGGAGGACGTTGTAGGGATCTGGATTTGGTGTGTCAGCTTGTTGTAAATTCGATCCAGATGAGATTTGTCGGTTAAATTCAGTTAATTTTTGAACGGCAGCACCTATTTCAGGACCTTGAATAAACTGAGTTTTCATCATTGGTCGTTTGTTTTCCATGTTCATACTTCGAGTCTGACCAAAATCTCCTCTAGACGTATCCATAAAAAGATAACCATATGTAATAGGATTTTTGAGTATTGTATCATCCATAAAGTCAACCAATGTGTGATGAATATCACCAAGTAGAACATCTCTCACAGCATCCAAAGATGGAAGCGCATTAATCGTAAAATGTTCACAGTAGTTACGTATCCAATTATCTTCATATAAATTTTTTATCCGTAAACTGGTATTATATATATCAAAAATCACGTTCTTCAACTGGGAGTACATTGGAACACAATTTATTGTGTCATATCCAAGTGTTTCAGTAAAATATGATATGAACAGATTTACTTCTTCTTTTTTTAATAATAGCTTAAATAATTGTATGTATTTTTCCTCCTCATCCGTCCCTTGCTTGACAAGTGAATACATAGTCCGAGTGCGGGTGTTATATGTATCAAGCCTTTCTAAGGCTTTTCGCAACGTACTATGAAGCTTATAGGCGGCCCCATACCATTTGTTAATCATATTGACCACCTTATCAAAATATCGTTTGGCGTCGACATACACCTGGTTTACACTATTTACCCACACTCCAAAAAACATTTGATTATTATACCCCACCGGAATAATCGTATTAACCAAATTTGAAATCCCTTTTAATTTTACATATACACAATATGTCAACAATATATAATGAATTGCATATTGTTGAATAAAAGAAAATACGTTGTCCACTAAATCCTGCCATTTTCGTTTAGCTTCAGTTAAATCCTTAAGATTAACATATACTCCACATACATAAAACAATCTTTCAATAACAAAGTTAATATCTCTCACATCATTCTGTTGTTGAATGTAGGTTAACTCAAGATTATTCAATGAATCATATGTGGAGTAGTCTGTAACCATAGCATGCGTGAAAAATATATAACCTTCCTCCTTACTAAAATGTTCAACAATTAACGTTATTATAACTGGAAATGAATTAAACTGTGGGGTATAATCCTGCATCGTGTCCACCATGTTAAACCAGATTTTTATCTGGTCGACTACATATAAAAAAACTTTAAGTAAATTTAGTATATATACATTTTGTTCAGTGGAGTAAGATTTTATCACCATTTTAATATTATTTACTATATTCCTTTCTAGTTTAGGAGAATAATCTGGATCATTTGATAATTCATCAAGCGTTACATTTGCATTATTTTTATTATCCGAACTCCTCTCTAACTTCTCCTTCGCCATATGATTAGAAGTCTCAAACAACTCATCAATTCTATTGTTTAATTGTGTTAAAACTACTTTGACATTATCACTTTGTTGTTGAAGCGGGATATTGAGTTTCGTCCTCTCAGTATTGCTCGAGAATGAATCGCTCTCTCGGTTAAAACCAAGGAAGGAGACAGGTGTGAGGAGTCCCTGAGAGTTTATGGTATTCTGTGGCCCATCACTAATGATGTGTGAACTAAGATGTATAGTATTGGGAGTTGGAGAATGTATTTTAGTCTTTGAGGTTTCACCAGTGGTCGGATTAGTTGATGTTGGAGTTTGAGTATGTATTTTAGTCGTTGAGGTTCCACCACTCATTGATGTTTGAGAATACCCTGAGGATGGTGTATTGAATACTATTTGTGGTAGCGAAGAAGTTAATTGCAAAGTACCACGAACAAAATGTGTCTTTGTAAATGTATATTTGGATGACGGTAAACTACTGAAAACATCGAGATAAGAAGAATGCAAAAATTGTAGATGAATTAATTCAACACCAGTTTTATACAATTCTATTAAACAGGTCAAATATGTATTAACAATCTTATTCCAGTCTTTACTAATAGACTTTTTAGTGGCTAACAACATTAAATATTCATAAAAAGTGAGACAATTCACATCAGGTACGTTCAGCGAACCAAGCCCGTCTACGTGTCTAATTTTTGTATCCCAACTTAAAAAAGTAGTACAGTGTGGTAATTGACGTTGTAAAAGCACATCACTATCAAATTTAGACTCACGTGGATATTGGTGTGATTGAATTTTACAAACAGATGCATCGATGGACAAAATCATAATTGTTTTTTGTAAAGTAACATGAGATAATATTTGGGGATATAAAGGGTCTTTCTCTGTATAGTTAATAATCACCTCTCCGGGTTGCGACGAATTAAATACATCTATAAATTTATATATTTCTAATTCAAGAGACGAATTCATTTTATTGTGAAAAACATAAAATAATATAATTCACATTTTTTATGTAATAATATCACCATATAATAAAGCATTTATATCACACCAAAATACTACTCTTCATACATTAGGGGATAAGTATACCGGGCTTCATATAGTTTAAACACAAAATCACATATGATGTTAATTAACTTACTGGTTTTACCATTAAAATACTCATTTGTTAAATATATTTGAAAATCATTGTGATCCATATACACATCTATTTGAATATGCGTCACCCAGTCAATCAGTTGTTCATTTACACAATAATAATAACTATTTGTTACACTGAACAACAGCTTACCAATCCTGTCGTCATCAAAATACACAACAACGTCGGTCGACATAGGATTCAATTTCAGACGTGCCCACTCACCTACCGACAGTTTGGTATAAGCATTCATCAAGTCCTCTTGGTTTAGTAGCGTCTTAAAATCTTCTTGTATTCTTAAGTTTACAATATCCTGAGACTTCAGTATAGTCCCAAACGTATAGCTTCGGTTATCCACAGACAGTTTCGTTTTGTTCATATAATTCCATAAACATAAAGCATAATCAAATGCATATCCAAGATCATAATTTGACAAAGTGGCAAAATTAAGAGATGGTGCTAATATACAACACAAAATAATCATTTGTGTCTCTTGAGACCCATACATACTCAAATTATCAGATATTCTATAGTCAGTCACGGTGCCATCTAGAATATTCACACGGGAAATATACTCCACGAAAGTATTATTGAATTCTTCAAAAAACTGATGATAATAATTTAACAGTAACATATTTACATCAGACCCAGCTACATAGTCAGAACAAGACTGATTTACAGACTCTTTACAATCATTAATTGATCCAAAAGAAAATAAAATTGATCGGTACTTCATTAAAAAATTAATCATTTTTTGTTTAGCGGTGAAATCATAAATTATATCATAATGTATCCAATAATGACTTGTTTGAATCTTTAATGTAAAGTTCATATCATGTATAATTTGAGAAATATTGTTAATATATTGATCATCGGTGCTCTCATGACGATCGTCAGGAGTCATAACATCATTAATCAAATCTATACCAATAGGAAGGAAAATTTGTGCTACAGTCAAAACACAATTTTTATATAACAACGTCATCTCATGAGCATGTGTTTTCCTGTATTGTAAATTATCACCGCTTTTTATATCATATATTAATGGTAAATAAATAATAGTATATCTAAAAATCCAACTCGACCAAAAAAATCTATGTTTGTCAAAAAAATACGGATCTTTGGTATTAAATATCCTTTCCAGGTTAAGGTCAACTATGTGTTCTGAGTTTATGGTTTCTAACACCATAAACTCATATCTTAATATGATGTACAAATTGTCCTTTGGGAAGGAATTAAAAGTCCTGATGGTATTACAATCAAACAGGTTCTTAGCCAATAATTTAATATTATCAGAAGTATAACCTAACTTGGTTAGCCACGTGGTCTCAGTATTTAGAAACACCTCCGGGGATAACGGGAGATAATCATAAATATTATATTTTAAAAACCTGTTGTATATATCTGATGAATACTTCATATGGTTAAACTCATCATCCGTCTCAACAATATTTTGTCTTTGCTCTTCTTCTAACAAATCCACATTATAAGAATTGGAACTTGTTTCCCCTTCCAGATTAGGGTATGACACAAATTCACTAAGTTTATGCTCGTCATATTTATACCCGAAAGATGACGGTTGTTGATTTTTGTGTGGGTTATAATCTATATTTTCATCCATATTGCCATCGTTCCCAAACTTCAACAAATCTTTAACAGTTGAAGAGTTAATTAATGCAGATGACTTAGGAACGTTTCGTGATATTTTAGATTCATTGATATCCATATCGAATGTGTTGGTTAAATTCAATGAGTCTTGCATAAAACTATGTGTTTCATTTATCGTTGATGGCGACAAAAATGATGGACTGAGGCTTGACAAAGATAATAATGTGTTCTGTGTTATAGAAGGATATGTGAAATTGACATCCTGATGATTCTTAGCCACAATAAAACCAGATATGTTTGATGTTTTTGTAAAGGTATACATGTTCAATTGTGATTTAGCATTAGCCTCAAAATTAGTTATCGATTGGTTTGATGAAAACTTCATAATAACTTCACAATTTCCAGATTGATAATAGGCTTCAAGATAAGTAAGATAGTTCAACATTATAGTATCCAAATCGATTGTATTCAGTACATTATTGTTCAACCATGTTAAATACTCAAACATCGTAATACACTTTGTTAAAACGCGTAAGTTTTGCTGTCGAAACAACAAATCCCACTCAGAAACCGTTTTAAAAGGTAAGACGGAGACATATAAAATGTCTTTGTCATACTGACTATGATCTCTCGGTTCATACAATGGTATAGACAAAATTATTGTAGGGTGATTATATGAAATATTTATTGTCTTACACAAATTTACATGCGTTAATAATTGTTCAATAAAAATATCATTAATCTGCGGAAAAGACGTCGTCAAAACAGAAGATTCTGTTTTTTTTACTAGAAAACGATCAATAATTTGATATGTTTTCCATAATCTACTTTTTCTTTTTATCATATAAAATTGTGAATTATTTATATTATATAAAATATATTTGAAACGAAAATTTCAAAAGCTTTTTTTTGTCTACGACTTATTTTTCGTATTCTTTTTTCTTATCCTTTTTTTTAAAACTTGTGTTGTGTTGTTTTCACAATTTTTTGGTTTGCTATAATAGCAGCATTACGCGTCGACTTCTGACGTTGAGTAGGTGGAAGGTTCTGTATTAGTCTCTTTGGTTTCGGATATATATGTGGTTTTGGAGTATCCATTTTCTCCTCTTCTACCTCCTCTTCTACCTCCTCTTCTACCTCCTCTTCTACCTCCTCTTCTACCTCCTCTGCCTCTTCCTCCTCTTCCTCCGCTTCCAAACCACTAATATGAACAGCTGGCATAGGAAGAGGTTGTATAGGTGTAAATAGCTTATTGATATCCTGAACTCTAGACCACGCTTCCTGAAATATATTAATATACATGAAGAAAGAATGTATCCACGATATCAATGTCTCAATGTTATCTTGATGCCACTCTCTGTGATTAATTAACGATAAAAAATCATTATGATGGGCCCGATCTACAAACGCATGCATGAATTGATTAAACCAAACACCCAAACTGGCATCGTTTTGTACAATAAAATTGTTGAAGTTTATCAACACTCGGTGATTAAAAACTTGTGTATTGGTAATAGTCCTCAAATTCTTATGTAACAGTGTCACATATAATCGCATTTTCGTATACGAAAACTTGGAAATAGAGGGGTTAGATATAAACCCGGAAAGCTTGTTACGCATGTCGTAACTCAACGCGTCAATGTTCGGCATCATATACGTTTTAGTTATCTCCGAGATTGTGAGATTGAACAACGACTTAAACGAGATGGAAATATCCTTGTTGGTCGTCCTATTCTTGCACACTATCTTATTTACAACCAATAAGTAATATAAACATAAAGCAGAATATGTTATATATGCAGCCACCAGTTTAGTAATCGAACCAACATCGGCAACATTAATCACACCTCTCATATATAGGTCCGTAGGACCGGGAAAAATACTAAAAAAAATGCGTGAGTTTATGGTCTTTAGCATTGCACACTCAGTCCCGAACGAGAACTCCATATAGCATATAAATTCTCTATATGTATTCAATAAAACCGTGGAATTGGATATATCAGACTGAAAGAATATATAGGTCAAGAAGGTCGTTGTACTGCTATAGCATTCGAAAGTCGTATCAAAATCAAATAGAATCCTTTTAAAATTTCGCAACAATGGTACCATATTGTGATGGTTATTTTCATCAAAATTTCCTAATGCATATACTGAAGTGTACACATTATTGAGGAGATCAGGATATGCTTGGGTTAGTTGATTCATCCGTTCAACTAAAATATTGGTTGTTTGTTTCAACTTCTGGATCTGGAGATTGGTAAAAACATTTATATCTTGTAAACTTTCCACATATATGTCATTCTTAAACTCATTTACATCGAAATACTCGTTTCTGGAATCCTCACGGATAAATTTAACTAACATATGAAAATAGATTGGTGTAAAATAATGTAAAACTATTCGTATATACCTCGCCATTTTAGTAAACACAGAGTCGTTGTTGATCATATAGGTTAATGTGGGATAATAAATCATAATATATGTACGACAAAATGACAGCACTGTAAAATCAAATGCAACAAGAGGATCAGACTGAACCCGAACTTTCAACATCGTTAAATAAGACCTATATGTCACCTCTAAATCTTCATACGAAGGTTTGGGCATCTCTTTTATAATCTCAATGACATCTTCTGAAAATTGACTTTCGACATATCCTAACTGAAACATATTGAAAATATTTAGATTGTATTCTCTCTCCAACCATAAATCAGGAGTGGTTAATCCAATGGGCAATTTGTATGAATTGCCATTGTCTGTAATATACTTAGAATTAAAACACATAATTTGACCGTCTACACAACCATCCTCAAAATCAGTATAATCTTTATCTCCGCCCGATACCCAGCTTGGTCGACCAGCTATTTCCCCATTCACAGTCTTCCATAATGGATCACATTTTGTAATAAAACCCATAGTATCAGTGGAGGTAAATACAGTGCCATACCCAAATACAAATTGAAGTTCATTTAACACATCCACAGGGAAATGAAATCCATTACCCTTCCACGTTGCAGTATACCCCAAACCACCATTCAAAAACCTTTGTTGTTGATCATAGTTAGAAATGAATCTAAACACATAGGCATTATCTTTTAATTTATTTTTTACATAGTCAGGATAGGTGATCGATATTACATGATTCTCCTCAATATCATCATCCAAAATATGGTTGAACCAATATGGAAAAACCGTGTTGACTAAATCAGATTTCAAATCCCCAGTAAATTTCGATATATTCTCAGTCCATTTTGCTATTAATATACAATCCAATGAATACATTAGTTTGTTAGATTCAAATGCCTTAAAAACTTCATCGATTAGACTCATTAGTTCTTCAGCTGATAATTCCTCTGTCACATAATTTTTCAATGACGACCATATAAACTGTGTAAAATTGCCAAAATCGAATATATTAATAAATGCCCAATAATACAATGTATCTCGTATGTCAATTAAATTACGAAATCGTAACAGTTGACCAGCATATTCCTTTGAGCCATCACGCAAAAACTGCATCAAACCACCGGTCTTATATGACTTTATGACCCAAGGAGGATAAAGATCGCGATCCACAAAAAAATTGGTCAACACCGGTTGGTCATTATTAAAATCATCATCAATATAGTTTGACAATACCAGCATTTGTGGATGTTTTTTCACATTTGGAATGTACTTTGTAAAACAGGTCTCCACTAAATACTTAATGTTCGAACATAATTTTATACATGTTTGTGCGGCTTTAATCTCATTTTCCCATATCAATTCATTGTTGTTGAAATAACAACTGTAAGATAATAATAACTCGAAGCGCATGTCACGAAATTCAGCTGTATTTCCCTTGATATCATTATACTCATCAGTATACATCCACCCAGGAAGCTTATCAATTATATTCTTAATATAGTTTCGTTGCATTAAATATGGAAATAACTTTGTATAGTTGAAATGATATTCGTCAATCTTCTGGTATGACCATATATAGTCGGCGGTAAACACATAAGGAGTAGCAGAAGAATTTATAGTTAACATAACACCATCAACCACCGTTTTATATAATACCCCCATACCCACTATATCCATAAGTCGTTTGGTATCGGAAGTTTTAATACAGGTAGTTATCTCATCATAATAAACCCACATAATAGTTACATTCCGTAAAAACCACTCTAAAATACATGCTTGTATTGCAAAATTTTCAAACTTCTGCATATTGGCAAAGATGGAATAATATTTCTGATAATTCTCATTGTTAACGAAACGGTCATTCTCTGGAACCGTTCTGATCAACGTAACATAGTCAGAAAATAATTTCACTAAACGAGGAGAATAGATTAAAAAATAATAACGAGCCGCCAATTTAGAAAAATGAATGTTGGTGATTAACTCATCAGACCAAGTACTAACCTTCAACAAGTCCATCAACTTGGGTATGAAGTTTTTGTCGACCGTTCTTTCATTATATAAAAAATAAATGAGATAAAACTCAATTGAAAAACGATGCTGAATCTGGTCTCTGTGTAGATAACTAAACGCCTCTGTTAATGTATTATAATCATCATAATCAAGAAGCGTTAACGGTTGTTGAACTATTCCTTTAACTAAAACCTTTTGAATGTCCGTAGTCAAATCGTCACAATTCATGCCACTAAACCGCAAAGGCTGATTACCAACAGTCGTACTATATCCAAGTATATAATATGGTATATCACTCGCACTCGTTATACTAGACAAATAATCATTTATATATTTATCCTCAACGATTTTAGAATACATCGTATCTTCCTTCATCCTAAAAGAAATCGTTGAAGGATTAGAATTAATTGCAAACATTTGAGGGTTATAATATATCAATTCCCTTAAAGCACATGTAAAATATACATTGTTAGAATTTTCAACTGCTTTCTTAAGAAGACCCGCATATATCTTTGGAATCTCAGTTGAATAAAGTTCAGTTAATAAGTTGTACAAAGAAGTGGTAGGGTTCAACTCTTTAAGAATCTTTAAAACCTCCTCATCTAATTGTCTGAGGTCTTTAAGATTCCTGTCATATTCCTTTAACGCCGCTTCAATTAGTTCGGCAGAATTACTGGGCTTCTTGTTAAAAGCCATATGGGTATACACAAGCATAAAAACATATAGGTAATCCATTATGGATTCTGGACTTTGTATACCGGTATCCAAAGTACGACGTGTTATAATAGTTTGCGCGTAGTTCAAAAAGATTTGTATATCATTTTGAATATCATTGCCGTCTAACATATCATAAACCTTGTTCAAATGTGGTATGGTAATCTCCAAACAAAATGTATAATTGACCATTAAACTCTGTTTACTCTCAAAAAGCTCGTCAATAAACTTGGATATTTGAGGGAGGTTAAACAAATCAACCTTTAGTTGATTAAAACACATGTAAATCGTGTTTACAGTAAATGGGTGTTTAACAAATTTCTCTTTATACATAGTATTGATATTGTTAATCATTTTTGGAATGTCAATAGAAAATGTTTTATTTAAGTCTATATCAGTAAGCACCAAATCAGCTGTTCTTTCATCTGTATAATAATATACATTTTGAAAAGCACGATATAACTTTCTAATCAATTTATCAGTGTTTATAAAACGACAGTAACATTTTACCATATACCAATCATCAATCATCAAAACCTTTATAATTGCGCTATACAAAATATATGGGTGATCCGTCGCGGAAACAATATCCTCAGAGATGTACGTCGGAATATCAGCCATCTTGTTCATATTTACTAACTTATTAAATGTCTCTAACATGTTATACAATTTCAGTCCAATGTCTTGTAATAATGTTTTTCTCTGTTGCAATTGCAGTGTGTATTTACTAATGCCATCGGTAGATAAAACCTTTAGAAACACTGGTCCATAATAACACAGAGTTATTACAAAATACAAGTTGTGAATATAATCGCCAAATTCCACCAGATCGTTGTTGATTCCATCCTTAAACCCATCCCATGTTTTGATTATGTTGGTGGGAAGTATACCAATCGCAAGATTAAGTGTATCTGTGATACACATCTCACCATTCTCCACCAATTTCTCATATATGTCACATACTTTCAGAAAAAAACGTTTATCATACTTATTCAACAAATCATTCTGTTGTCTCAAAAATGTTGTGGCTAAGGTATTCAATGATATAATTGTATCTTTCATAGAAATAAACCACGTGGATACCGTATTCAGATCTATTGTATCAAGCTTATTGTAACTCGTTGTAACATTCATGAAAAGAGTTTTCACCTCAGATATGGTAACAATCGTTACTGGAGTTATTATTATGTCTGCAGTCAAAGCCTTTAATTTAGACTCATATTCTTTGGTTAATTCGGCAATCTTCCTTTGATTTTTAACTTTTTCATTATTGTTATTTTGTTCCATCTCCTTTAACTTTTTCTGTATTTCGATTTCATTAACGCCGGTGGTCCTAAGATTTTGTATTTCTATTTCATATTTCCGTAAATTCTCGTCTATTTTTTTTTGTAACTCAACCCTGTTATGATCAAATTCATTTTTCAACTCCGTCTCCTTTTCCTTCTTTTTTTTCTTTTTAATCTCCTCCTTTAGCCTGTTCGCCTCTGCCTCCTTTTTCTTCTTCTCCTTATCATCCTCCTCCTCCTTCGTGTTCTTTTTAGGAGACGTTTTTTTCTTAGGTGAAACAGGCACTCGTGTTATTGTTACCGAATCACCCCAAAATCCAGAATGAATAGATGGTGGCGTTTTACAGGAAATCGTTATAGTCGATTTAGTTTTAGTCGGGGTTATCTCCCATGTATTTGCATCTTTTAAATTTTCAAACTTCTTTATATCTGCTTGGTTATGAAACTTAATAGTAATCGGTTCTTCTATTTTTGAATACATAGATCTTAAACATCCTACATATTGTATCACAATTTTATTAAAATTATTATCTATCGGAACTTTAACTTTCACTAAATAATCTAAAAAATTATCACAAAGTGTAACACTTAATAACGCATCAGAAATCACACTCGCAGCCAACGTCTTGTGCCATATCGATAAAGAAACAGAAGGAACTTTTTTATCAAAAATTTCCCGTGATTGGAAAGTACTCTCACGAAAAGGTGATTTCTGAACCAAAATTTTACACATGTCATAGTTCAATGAAACTACTTCAATCATTTTTGTTAAGTTAACATATCCTGCTAGAGATAATATTGGATTTGATGTAGATAACATCACCGTATCATTATAAGTTGAATCTAAAACATAAGTCTGTAAACATTTAGCAATCGCACGTTTATAATTATCTATAGATGACATTTATAATTAAGTTTTTTTCTTGTTCAATTCGTTCCCCACAACAGAATATTTTGTATGTATGAATAAAATAATAAACTCGTATTTTGAAAAAAAAATATCTTTATTGGAAATATATGAAACATATTCAAAAGAATTGGTAACACATAAAAAAGATTATAAACTATTTAAATCATTACATTTAACCTTGTGGGATAAATTTCATGTAATTCACAATGAAAATGAAAAACAATATTCTGTTTCAATTATAACGTTCTTATTATGTATTTTTTCATATAAATTAAAATCACCACCTACTACATCATTGCCAATATCATATTTTAACAATATACTCGTACTAAATAAACATTGGATAATAAATGAAAATCATTTAATTCATTGTTGTTCACTTCGTGCAATATTAGATTTATTAACCGCTTGTGAATGGGAATATTTAAGTAAAATGGGTGATGAGCCTAATTCAAACTTTAACAAAAAACTTGAAACTAAATTAAAATTTAAACATTTAATAATGGAAAGAATATATTATTTTATTCGCAAATCCTCATTTGATTCAAATGAGATATTAAATGTTGAAAAATATGTAAAAATAAAAAATTTATCAAATGATAATATGCTACATGAATTAAATCAAGATAAAAATTATATTGGATCAAACATAAATGATAATGAAGATGATGTAGAACATAATAATACAAAGGAACAAAAAAAAATAATTGGTAAAAAACGTTTATTAGATTTCTTAGCAAGTGATAAAAAATTATCAGGAAATAATGATGATGTTGTATTACAATATGCCGTAAATGAAAAATTTATTGTCTTTACTAATGCTATATTAACATGTCTAGACATTTATGAATTTGAAAGTAAATTATATAAAATGAGAAGTATTAATCCAATAAATGTGTTTCACAAAGAATTATTTGATACTAGTAAAGAATTTTCTAGATGTATTGTAAACGAATGTTTAAAAATGTTGCATGTACAAACAAATCCAAGTATGATTATTCTTTATACAAATACATTTATTGATAATATTTTATTTGTTACTTCATATGGATGGGAATATTCTACATTATTTGAACATGGATTTGATAGAATACCAGCAATGACAAATTGTTTACAACATCGTTATTTGGATTATGAAAAAAAATTCCATGTATCATCTTTTGATCAAATTATAAAAGCAAAAACAAATAAATCATTTTATAGAGATGCTGTATTCTTATTTTTACAATCAAATTTATATTTTTCATTTTTAACTCAATGGATAGATTTTAATCAAACACATGAAATAGGAAAATTAATGGATGATATAAATAATACAACAACACAAAAACTTAAATTTAAAAGAATTAGAGTATTAGAAAAATGGGTATTACATTGTCCAAATAATAAAATATATATGTTATCATCATTAACAGAAGGATTTGTTATATTACGTTATTTAGTTCATAAAAAAGAAGTTATATTAAATGAAGATGATAGTAAATATATAAAATGTCTTGATCATCATATGGGTTCATTACTCCAATAAATTAATAAGAAATTCATTCTATTCTAAACCAATCTTTATGTATATATATTCAATTATTATGATGACATATAATCATATTTTGAACGTTTATTTCTTCTTAATTGTTTTTGTTCTTCAAATCGTCTTCTTCTTTCAAAAAATCGTTGTTCCCAAGTTCGATAATTTTCAGCCCATCTATTTTCATATTCAATTTCTAGTTCATTAATATTTTTATTTTTTTTATTATTACTTCGTAACATCATAAACGTGTGTGTAAATATTTTTTTTTGCCAATTATGAAAAATATCTATAAAACAAATGAGAAAAACTGAACTATAGACCAAAAATCTACATTGATAAACGTATAAAAGCTTTCAATATTAACCAAAACAAAAAGATTTGAATCAATTTTATCATAAAAAAATAATTTAATCTTTTTTTTTTCTACACACACCCTCCACAACACCCCCCCCCACAAAAAAATAACATGACCACACGTAAATGGTTTGAGTTGAGGTATATAACCTATTACTACTGTCAATAACTAATGTATAATAAAATAGTAACAATACATTAGGATCTATAGAAATTAATCGTTTAGTTGAACAATTACAAAATAATAGTAATGTTAACATGAGATGTATCCAGTAAAAATTATATAATAAAATAACCATTCTACTAACATATACAGTACCACAGCCCATTCAGTTGATTTCGAAGATATGCAAAAGTTAGCCGGTGCTTTAATCCATATTAATAATAAAATTTGTTCAATTGCGTAAGTTTAAATCTAAAGAAAATGATTTCTAATATATAATAAGACTTACTGAAAATGATATTTATGATTGTCATATACAACTGTTAACTGAATCGTTAAAACACAAAAACAATAAAGTTGAATACCTGTTCCTACAGAAAAATTATATCACAAATAAAGGATATGAATATTTAATCCAAGCATTAAAACACGAAAACAATAAATTACGTATATTAGAGTAAAAAATTAATATTTAACATAAATATAATCTAACATAAACAGCGTGGAAGATAATGGAGATTTCACTGATGAAACATTATTTAATTTATGGGAAACATTAGAACACAAAAACAATAAATTAACTGCATTAAAGTAAGTAAATGATGTCTTTATGATTAAATTTTAACATTTATAAAAAGTATCAGAACAAATCATTACATCGGTCGTCACAAAATAAAATATATTCCATTTTCACCACAACAAAAACTTCTTGATGTATATAGTAATCCAAAATTTGAAAAACAAATAATAAAAATTTGTCAAATAAAAAAATGTTTAATATTATGTTCAGCTTTTGAGACAAAAAGAATATCTACAAAATCAAAAATGAGAAAAATACCAACTGATATCATAAGACGAATTTATAATTGTTTATTAAAAGATAAAATATAATAAAATAAATGGAGTGTAGCTTAATTGGTAAAGCAGAGGTTTGTTACAAACAATTGAATTTTTTATTTGATTGAAAAATTGTATAGACCGCAGATTGAAAGTTCAAACCTTTCCACTTCAATTTGTATAATTAAACTTGAAGTGTAGCTTAATAGGAAAAGCGTTTATATTATTAACGACAATCATTGATTGAGAAGTATACTATAAATGATTGAAAGTTCAAATCTTTCCACTTCTAATAAAATTGAGGTATAATTAAGTTTGTAAAAAAACCAATTAATAAGGATTTAACCGCTATTATAGGAGGGTAGCTTAATTGGAAAAAGCACTTGTCTCGGGGACTTGAGATTGAAAGTTCAAATCTTTCCCTTCCTTTTTGGCGGCCTTACTACCTTATATGTACGATGCAACTAACAACCACACAAAAAAAAATAATTTTTATTTAAAATGTTTTTCAATAAACATTCACAAAATGAATCAACCAAAAAACAACATCTTAAAAAATACAAAAGAAAAACCATATTGGAAACTAACAAATAAAGAGATTGAAAATATCAAAAAAATGTCAGACAAATTTAACACAGAAACAAAATGGCATACACTTCCAAATAATGAAAGGATTCAATTATGTGAAAATTGTATTAGTTCATTAAAAAAGAATCCAACTTTAAATTAATATATAACAATTATTAAAAAATATTTTTTTTTGGGTGATTTGTTTGCGGCCTTACTACCTCAAAATAATTCTAACACACACCACCCAAACAAACAAAAACAAAATGAACCCGATTGATTTTGATCTTAAAAATGACCACTTTAATAATACAAAACAAAATAAACTTTATCATACCAGCGATACCAAACAAAAAATTCAAAAAATTAAAACAATTACAACAAAATTATCAAAAACGAGGGAAACATATGAACAATTTATATTTGGAACAAGATTGATAAATAATTCCATTGAAAGTGACAATGTATTCATAAATGACCTTCAAAAGGAAACAGTAGACAACGGTGTATTCGAAAGTTTACAAAAATATGATGAGGAAATTAAAGCTTTGAAGGAAACACTTTCAATTCTTCAAGCAGACTTACATCGTAACATTCTTATATATAAAAACGAATAAAAACATTTTAGTTTAGTTTTTTTTTGTTTTGTTTGTTTGCGGGTACCACAAAAAAATGTCAGACGGTTATTCTAATTTTGTATTAAAAGAACTTGATCTTAAATTTCCAAAAGACAAAAATAATTTTCAAGATAAAATAACATTAAATCAATTAACTAAAACTCAACGTGCACAACTCAAAAAATTTGGTGATGATTGTAAAAGTAAATGGAAAGCAAAGACAAATGACGAAAGAGCTAAATTTAGAACAAACGATTAATATATTTTTTTTAATATAATTTTATATTGTTTGTTACTTACACATCATCATCATCATCATCATCATCATCATCATCCTCATCATCATCATCATCCTCATTATCATCATCATTATCATCATCATCATCATTAAAGAAAAAAAATGGATTTCAATAAAGGAGTATGGATAAATACTATTTACGATGGTGGAGAGTCACAAACAACACATTTTAATTTACCATGTGGAGAAGGAAAATCAGTTACTGTTTTTTGGGATGATAACACTCGACAACTTCCAATAGGAACTAAACTTATTATTGTAATGCCACACCCTAAAAATACACACACAATATTTGACAATCGCACCATCACCACCCCCACACAACAAACAATCAATAATGAAAATTAATCAAAAAAATGGATTATTATTCTTTGGATTCATATTTTTACTTTATGTCTGTTTTAAAACAATAGAAATTCTTTTTTTACTTTATAAATAATTTAAAATTTTTAAAAACAAACTATAAATATACCACACAAAAAAAGATGTCTACTATCATTTCTGAATCATTTACAAAATATAAAAACACACACTCCCACACACACACACATTATGAATCCAACAACAGATTTTGAAATTCTAAAACATCCTTTAAATCAAATTGAAAGAATAATGATTACATCATCACCACCTAATCTTTTACAGCTTTTAATAAATGTTTTACAAAATGAAAATAATAAAATAATAGGTATAATGTTTGAAAAGGTAACATTTAGTAATCAATCAACACTCAAAGAATTTTTTGATAGTTTAAAACATCATAATTGTAAAGTAAAAGAACTATTTTTTCGTTTATGTTCAATAAATTTAACACCAGATAATTTTGTAGATAAATTATTTGTTTATATTGGTTATTATGAATACCCAAATAAAAAAAAATTAATTGAACAACTCGGAAAAATAGTATCAGAAGGTATTCATAATGGTATTACCAAATTATTTTATGATCATTCATTACAAGGTAGGGATAGTAAACGCATTATTACAAAATTAACTTCAGGATCGGAAATTAAAGAATTACATTTACCATTTTCAATACCAACAAGTGCAAGTATACATTTATTATGCAGGTATTTTATAAATCCACAAAATGTATTAAAAGAATTATCATTACATGGATCTAAAATGTCTGTATATGAATTAAATTGTTTCTTTACTAATATTGGTCATGTAAACTGTAAATTAGAATATTTAGCACTTTATAATACATATCTACCTAGCCAAGTATTACCAATATTATTTCAATCATTAATTAAAAATAGAATTACAAAATTTAATTCAACTCTTCCAATCTATCAAGTAAACCAAATTTTAAAATCAAAAAAAATATGGAATAATTTATTAATATTATGTAGTGTTAATCAATTTCCAAGAATAGGATTAAATGCTCCAATGAAAAAGTTTCCAAATGATCTTGTACGATTAACACATAAATTTCTTATAAGAGATGAAATTGATATTAATATACATTAAAAACATTTTTTTTGTAAATCATAATTAAAATGTTAAATATTCGAAGAACCAATTAATATATGAATCATTCATAAAATGGTTAATTTTATTAATTGGTTTATTAAGTTTATATATTTATGTTTTCTCGTTTAGTTCAATGAAAGGTTTAAAATACACACGTGCAGCCTTTCCAATAATAGCTATTATGTTTTTTTTGGCTGGTATTTATTTTTTGTTAAAAAATCAAAGATATTAAGTCTGATTTTATTTGTTGCAAGTTATTTTTTGACCATAAAATTTTTTTATGGTTTATTTTTGTACAATTGTAATTCGAATTTAACCTATTCAGTCAAAGTGGTCATATTTACAGAACCACCGGAATTTGGTGGTCAAAGAGGAAATTTTGTTTACGATTGGGTAACAAATTACACAACTTTCAAAGTTGAAAAAAAATATACAACTTCCTCCCCCAGGTACTTACAAAGAAGAGTTGGGTTATGTTCCGGGAACTGGGTGCGAACATGCTGCCCAAAAAAAATTTGAGACATCGCTTTCCTATATGTATCGCTTTAAACTTTTTTTAATGGATCAAATAGAAAAACAAATTGAAGAAGATTGGGTTCTATTTTTAGAAAGTGATGCTGAAAGTGTCAATCCATCTTATTTTCAACAACAAATTTATTGTATAATTGAAAAATGTGGAAACTGGGTTGATGTTGTTTTTTTAGATTTTAGAAATATTGGAGCTGGTTATTTTCAGCCAATAATTGGGTATGTTGGTACAAATGGATTGCTGCTTAGAACTAAAAGTTTTCCAAAAATTATAAAGGAAATTTATTTTAACCCAAAAATTTGCCCAGAACGGTTTGGAATGAACGTAGACATAAATTTAGGGGATGGATGTTATACAAATCGACTCGTGTGTAATAGATTTCCGTTGTTAACCGAACACGATTTTCCAAGCACTTTAAATTATGGTAGAGACGCCGAACTTGGAAGACAATCCACTACCTTAGTTGAATTTTGGGTTGTGATTGTATTTATTTTTATTTTATGGAGATTTTCAATTTATAAATTAAACAAATGTGAAATCAAGGGTTAAATTCATCAAAAACAGGGTTAAATATTTTTTTTAATTATATCGGATCTTTAAGGTAGTAAGAAACACATCTCTCCATACACCACACACAACACAAAATCAAATCATATAATAATGAACATTGAAAATATATTTAATGATATAAGAACTTTAATGGGAAACGACAAATTATCTATTTATCAAAATCATGTTTCTAATTACAATAAACTTAAATTTTCTGTCCTCAAGTCATCTCGTTGTCCTCCACCTTTATATGAATTCACTTTAACATCTTATCAAGAATTCGCAAAACTGTTATCAACACCAAATAATAATATTCAAAAGCTTAATATCTCTACAACCACTCGTTCTGTTAGAGGTGAACCTCTAACTATATTATGCAATGCTATAACAAATGAAAATTGTGAACTTATATCTCTATTGATACAATCTACAGAATTAGACTTTTACGAGTATAATTGGGTACCTAAAAGTAATATGTTTAGAATACAAATTTTAGAATTACCACACAATTCATTAAAAGATGATGAGATTAAAATGATATCGCTGCTTCTAACATCTGAATACAATCAAATATTAAAATTAAATTTAGATTATAATGAAATCGGTGTACATGGGATGGTTTATATAGCTAATGCATTAAAAAATAAACATAATAAATTAATCAATTTACAAATGGTAAAATGTGGACATAATTGTTCAACAGTTATTGAAGGAGTTTATGCATTTTATGAAAGTTTATGTCACCAAAACAATAAATTACAAAAACTAGATTTATCTGGTTCAAGGCTTACCCATACACATCTAGACATATTATTAAAAGGTTTACATGATTCAAATTGTAAATTAATAAATTTAAAATTATTACAAAATGATACAATTACTAAAAGCTTGTATAATAAATGGGCATATGCCTTAAAATACAATTTATTTAATATTGAACTGTTATTCTTACCATTACAATCATATTACCCCAAAACAACCAAGGACCAAATTGATTATTTATGTATACGAAATAGAAAGGCTAAATTGTTATTAACATTATGTGGTGGAAATACATTAAAACATAAATATACTAAAGCTTCAATTAAAAAATTACCATTAGAATTATGGAAAAAGTTATCAACTTTTATTGTTGTTGAAGAACTTGATTTTTAAAACATATTAATAAAAAACAATATATCAATTTTATATAATATCTTTTTAATTTACTATCTCTTGGTTTGACACCTTTCTTTTGTTTTGCATTTTAACCAATTCTTGTTTCTTTGTTCTCAACAAAATACATTTTTGTGTATAATCCTCCAGTTGTTCTGGAGTCAAATGCACACAGAAATCCAATGAATAAGGAGGTAAATCCATCTCGAATTTATGTATTTCCTCCTTTAATGTTTTCATTTCGTTAATTTCAAAATTCATTAGAAATTTTATGATTTGTGTATATTTTTGTTTGTTCAACAATTATTTTGTTTGCAAATAATCAACCACTAAATAATTTTAATTAATAAACATATTTTTTTTCTTTCTTCAAAACAAAAAACAAATATAAATGAGAGACCCTATAGCTTATCAACATTTTTTAAAATCTCAAAATAAAAATTTAATAGAAGAAGATAAAAACAAACAACAAAAAAAACATTTATTACCATCATCTCAATGTAAAAAAAATTCAAATAAAAATTCACAACAAAGATATGATGGACCACCATATGTAAGAAGATTAACAAATGATGAAATATTAGCTGATAAATTATTTAGTAATAACACAAATAATAAACAAACAAAAGAAATGAAAAATTCATTTATTAGTAAAACTGATAAAGGAGAAAATCAACATATAATGACAAATGAAACATATCAAAAAATATATGGACCTATCTTATAAAATAAATAAAATAACCCTTATATCTTTTTTGTTCACCCCCCCCCTCTGTCGGCCGGTGAAATATTTCATCCTGGGCATTAAGAAAAATAATTATTCATTATTGGGTTAAGGGTTAGACTAAATAATCCACAAAACAATAATTAAAAAAAAAGAAACTAATCCAGAATTCAAAATTAGTTGTATATTGGAAGTTTTTGGTAGGTCGCTGATTTATGCAATGGTCTGGAGGTGTGCACTCCCAGATACATAAAATAAATTATTAAATTAAAAAATCTTTAAGTTTTCTAGTTAAATCAATAGGAAATTTTTTAAACTTTGATCTAGAAGAGATTCTTGGACACATAAATGCCGAACATAAAATATATAACTTTAATTTATTCATAAAAACTTTATAAACATCTTCACATGGTTCCACAGCAATAAGACACAAACTTTTTTCTTGTGTATTAAGACGTTTCCAACTACTAAAAGCCCACTCTTTTATAATACTATCAGATTCACCCTGATAATAATATAGTCTATACCAATATCTCCACCAATTAGTACTACCCTCTTTTTCTTCATCTGAAGTCATCATTTTTTTTGTTTGTGTGTGGTACACAACTTTTTTTTTTTTTATTATTATTTTTTTTAGTGTCGGATCTTTAAGGTAGTAAATCCCCAAAGTAATTTTGTTCACCTAAAACTCAAAAAAGTTCCTTCCATATCATCTTTTCGATTTTACTACCTTAAAAAATATATATAATCATTATTATATCTTATAATGAGTTTTTTAAATCTATTTATATGTTTTATAAATAAAGATAGAAGTGTTTTATATTATTTATGTAAAAAATTACGTACGTTGCGGATTTATGCAATGAGCTGGAGGTGTGTACTCCCAGATACATAAAATAAATTAACTTTTTTTTGATATTTGCCACACCTTTATTAATTTAATAATAACCATTAATAATATTAATATGTAAAATATTGAAGTAATACACATAAATGCACAAAATCGAGTATTATGAAAATTTATATATTCAATTGGAGTTAAATCTACAATCCAAATAATTAAATCTTTAAAATAATCTGGACATACACATTTTTGAAATTCTAAAGTATATTGATCCATTTCACATTTTATTATTATCTCATTTTTAAATGAACGTAATTTAGACATTGGAAAAGCTTGTTGTGTATCTTCTTTGATAAGTATATAATTTATAAAATAATCATATGAATTTAAACAAAATATAAATGGATCATAATTAATTAAAATCTGGAAAAAATTCAAAATTGGTTCAAAATCAAGCAAAGTTTTTAAAAAATCTAAGAAAGGATAAATTATATCCATGTTTTTTATTTGATTTGTGTTTGCACACAAAAAAAATTTTTTTATTATTATTTTTTTAGTGTCGGATCTTTAAGGTAGTAATTCCCCAAAGTAATTTTGATCACCTAAAACTCAAAAAAGTTCCTTCCATATCATCTTTTTTACTACCTTTTTTATTCTTTCTTTTGTTTAGATTATAAATAGGTGTGTAATGATTTATTAAAGGTTAATTCATTTTTTATTGTTTTTTTTATTATTTTTTTTCGGTCGTGTCGTATCTTTAAGGTAGTAATTCCCCTCATCTGCTTTTAGGGTCTAATGACAAAAAAAGTTCCTTCCATATCATCTTTTACGTTTTACTACCTTAAAAAATATGTATAATCATTATTACATCTGCAATTATTTTTTTAAATCTCTTTATATGCTTGCAAATGAGAATAGAAGTCATTATTCTTTATGTCGAAAAATTGCACAAGTTGCCAATTTTTGCAATGGTCTGGAAGTGTGTACTCCCATGCACAGATATCAAAGCTTAAATGAATGTTAAAATAAAAAATCTTTAAGTTTTCTTGTTAAATCAATAGGAAATTTTTTAAATTTTGAGTTATGAGAGATTCTTGGACATGTAACCGCAGAACATAAAATATATAATTTTAATTTAGTTTTATAAGCTAAACGAACCTTGAAACACCCATCCTCCTTTGTAACACATAACATTTTTTCTTGTGTATTAAGAGATTCCCAACTTTCCACAGCCATTCTTTGTGTTGTATAATAACCTATATTTGAATCTGGATCGTCAAAAAACCAAAATCGGCGCCAATTGCTAAGACCCTCATGTTCTTCATCAGGAGTCATTATTTTTTTATTTGTTGTATGTGTGGTAATGCACCAAACTTTTTTTTTATTATTATTTATTTTGTATCGTATCGGATCTTTAAGGTAGTAATTCCCCTCATCCCCAAAAGGGGTCTAATAACAAAAAAAGTTCCTTCCATATCATCTTTTACGTTTTACTACCTTAAAAAATATGTATAATCATTATTACATCTGTAATCATTTTTTTAAATCTATTTATATGCTTACAAATAAGAATAGAAGTTATTATTATTTATGTTAAAAATTGCGTGGGTTGCAACTTTTTGCAATGGTCTGGACGTGTGCACTCCCAGACACAGATATCAAAGTTTAAATGAATGTTAAATTAAAAAATCTTTAAGTTTTCTAGTTAAATCAATAGGAAATTTTTTAAATTTTGATCTATGAGATATTCTTGTACAAGTAAAGGCTGAACATAAAATATATAAATTTAATTTAATCCTATATATCTTATAAACATCCTCACATGCTTTCTCACCTTGACAACACATAATCCTTTCAGCAATAGTAAGAAGTGCCCAACTTCTATCAGTATCTTCTTGTAATACATAATAAAAATATATTTCATCATAAAAACCCCTATTTGATCCATATTGAAACCAATAATCACGACTTTTTTGTTCATTATATAAATTCATTTTTTGTTTGTTTTTGTGTGTCTGTCTGTGCACTCTCTCTCTCTCTCACACTATTTTTTTTTATTTTTTTGGGGGGGTCGTATCGGATCTTTAAGGTAGTAATTCCCCTCATCCCTAAAAGGGGTCTAATGACAAAAAAAGTTCCTTCCATAGCATCTTTTTCATTCTTACTACCTTAAAAAATCCTCATAAATTTAATAAGACTTATAAAACTTTTTAAAAGATATTCATTAACTAAGAAATATAGCTTCTATGTCTAAAAAACTCCCCTCTCTCTCTCTCTCTCTCTCTCTCTTCTTTTTTCCTACCCCAAAAAAACAAAATCCCCCCCCCCTCCTTTCTCAAAAAACGCCTCAATTATCGAACAAAGATATGAACTAGGATGAAACGGCCGGTGAAGTTTTTCACCGCGGTGCTATTTCTTTACATTTCATACAAAATAAAGACTCTTGTCAGATTTAGATTATTACTTTTAATGATATCATTAACTTAAATTTTTATTATTTTAAGGCTTATTTCATGAGAAAAAATTTGCATCGTCCACCCGGACCGCAAAAAACGCGTTATATATATATAAATACATATATATATATATATCTTATTATTATTATTATTATTCTATTATATACTATTACTATTACTATTATATACTATTATTATACTTATATATAAGTATAATTAACTAAAAAAAGAAAGAAAATAAAAAAAGAAAGTAAGAAAAAGACACGGGTCTAAGATTTGTAAACTAAAGAAAGAAAGGAAGAAAAAAGGTAGTAAGAGATGCTATGGAAGGAACTTTTTTACAAAAAGCGAGACCCCTCCCCCCTCTTCTTTTTCCTACCTCAAAAAACAATATATCCCCCCCCCCCTTATATATATATATATAAGTATATATATATATATAAAAAAGAATATAATAAGTAATAAGTAAGTAAGTAAGTAATAAGTAATAAGTAATAATAAATCATATAATAATAATAATAAGTATAATAAAAGTAATAATGAAAAAAACATAAACCTAAAACCTGACCAGAGTCCCCCTATTTCTAAGTAAAAGAAAGAAAGGAAGAAAAAGGGTAGTAAAAAGATGTTATGGAAGGAACTTTTTTTGTTATTAGACCCTAAAAGTGGAAGAGAGGATTTACTACCTTAAAGATCCGATACATCCGAAAAAAAAACCCAAAAAAATATATTAACCTATAATAAATCATTACACACCTATTTCTAAGTAAACAAAAGAAAGAACAAAAAAGGGTAGTAAAAAGATGCTATGGAAGGAACTTTTTTTGCTTTTAGACACCAAAAGGGGAAGAGAGGATTTACTACCTTAAAGATCCGATACGGCCGAAAAAAAAATAAAAAATAAAAAAATAAAAACCCAAATCTAAAACTGACCAGAGTCCCCCCCTATTTCTAAGCAAAAGAAAGAAAGCCGAAAAAAAAGGATAAAAAGGGATAAAAAAGATGATATGGAAGGAACTTTTTTAATTATTAGACCCCCTAGAAAGGGTCTGGGGCCTTACTACCTTAAAGATCCGATACAAACCAAAATAAAAAAACGAATAAAAAAATTTTAAAAAAAAATTTATAAAGATCTAATATCCTTAACACTAACAAATCTAGTAAAAGATTTACAATCAAAAATATGAGTAGAAATATTATGAAAAGTACAAGTTGGAATAAGCCACCATTTATTTGACCCTTTACATTTAATCTGATCATTAATTAAAACATGAGCAGTAGCCTGATAAGATCTATTACATCCAATAGCAGAACATAAATAAACATTACAATTAGCTAACCTATAATATTTTTTTTTTAAATTAGAAATTTTAAATCTATTAGAAGATGTTCCATTTAAATTTTGAACCTGAGTTAAAGTATTCCAAGAATTATATTTTATTTTTTTAACATGACAACGACGACGACGACGACGATGATAATATTGTTGTTGATGATAAATATTATTATAAGAAGAAGAAGAAGAAGTATAAAAAGATAATTTAATCATTATAATGAATAATAATAAGATTAAAAAAAAAGGAGAGAGAGAGAGAGAGAGGTAAAAAAAAAAAAAAAAAAAAAAAAAAAAAAAAAAAAAAAAAAAAAAAAAAAAAAAGAGTAATAAAAAAAATGAAAAGGTCCTAATCGGACCCTTTCTTCGGCCGATTAAGGTTAAATGAGACTATAAAAATTAAAATATAAAGTTAATATAAATTATAAAGAATAAAATCTAAAGTAAAATCGGCCGAAAAAGATATACATTAAAAAAAATAATAATAAAACCAAATTCTTTTTTTTTATGCACACACATACATACATACATACATACACCCACACAAAATTAATAATAACCTTTCTCTAATCTTTTTTTCTTCTTTTTTTATATCCTCCTAAAATAAACAAACAAACAAATGTCTCCATATCAATTTTCTGTAAAAGATGATAATGAATATAATAAAATTTTATGTAATAAAATAATCGAAGGACAAGTATATACATTAGAATTTGATATGGAAAATGAATATACAAATGTTACTAATATATTAAATTCATTAAAACATGAAAATAGTTATGTATTAACAATAATAATCTGTTTAAAAACAGATCCAAAATTATCAAAAGAATTTTGGGAAGAATTAAAAAATGGATTACATAGTAAAACAAGTCGTGTAAATCGTTTAATCTTTTTAGGAATTAGAAGATACTTTGAAATAGGACATGTAAATATTTCATTAACTTATTTAGATCAAATAATTAATGATAAAAATAATAAAATTCAAAGTTTAACCTTTTATCATATAAAAATAACTGAATTATCATTATTTAGAATAAAAAGAAACTTAAATGAAGAAAGAAATAATAAATATATGGTACAATTATGTAATGTAGTAATTGAAAACTTAACTGAAAATGATGAATTTTTAAAATGTATAACAAACCTAAAAATCTGTGATAATACTAAATTACCAAAAAAATTTATAGAAAATGGAATAAATATAGAAACATTAGAAATACGTTTATCATTAGTACATAATAATATATTAGAAGAAATTAGTAATCTATTAAAAAATGAAAAAAATGTATTATGTAAATTATATTATCAAAATGCTAAAACCTATAAATATAATGATGAAACCCAAAACAATTTTCTAAAAAGTCTAGGAAATGAAAATTGTAAATTAGTAGATTTAGAATTAATCAATTTTTATATAAAAAATACATTTGAATTAACAAAATCAATTTTATTAAATGATATAAATCGAGTGGTTATAAAAGATATTAGTGAAAATGAGGATGATTATGAAGAAGAAACATATGAAAAACTGAAAGAAAATGTAAAATTAATTGAAACAATTTTGTCAGCACAAACTATAAAAAGATTAAGTAATAATGAAGAATGTTATATTAAAAAGTTGCCAACAGATGTAATAAGAATTTTACATGATATGATGTTTTTACAATAATAAAATAAATAAATAAAAACCCTATTTTTTCTCATTCTCTTTCTCTCACTCTCTTTTTTCTCTCACTCTTGCTCACTCTCTCTCTCTCTCTCTCTCTCTCTCTCTCTATCTATCTCTATCTATCTCTATCTATCTCTCTAACATACCTTAAATTTAATATTTTACAAACAAATACTCCCCAAAAAAGAAGAAGAATATTAAATTTATATTATTAACAAATTAATCATTTTGTTTATTGATTGATTGATTGATTGATTATAATTAATCAATATTTTTTTTTAAAAAAAAAGGTTAATTTAATTAATGATTGTTATATTTACTATAATTTTTTTAATTACTTTATGTAAATCATTATTTCCAAATGAACCAACATTATTTGGAACGAGAATAGGAATTGCAACTCCAAATATTAGTTATACCTTTCGTCAAACTGATTGTTTAAATTCTATTACTCAAGAAGATATTAATCAAGTTTTATCATTATATAGAAATACTACTTCTACTAGTTGCCCAAATAGAACATCAGCATACGGATCTTTTTCTGATGCTGCTATTGGTATAAAAATTTCTGATCCAACACAAAGAGATGCTTTAGAATCTAAAGCTATAAATAATGCATTTTCTATGTTTACTACTCCAAGTGTAACAACTGGATATCAATATATGTCTATTGAAATGTGGTTAACCCCAACAGGTATTTTTAGTGGTTCTACATCTTATAGTCTATTAGAAATCGGTGGATTAACTGGATTTAATTATAGCCCTGGTATAACAGAAGATAGTGTGCAATTTCAATTTTCATTTCAAACCCCTTTTGAAATTGATATTGTATATACTGGTAATTTTCTAGACAATTTTGATAATGTTTATTTAAATGAAACTACGCTTTTAGCAATTACAATCTGTCCAGCAGCTTTTAAAACTATATTTTCACAATTTGTGAGCTCTAGTTATTCTAATCAAAAATTTTATTTTGTAATGACAGTTGATGGTTCAACTCAGCAATTAAATGTGTTTATTGGTAAAAACACATCTTTCCAATCATGTGGCTTTAGGACATCATTTTACATAAATAATTTTCTATTTAACTCAGATTCAGTGTTAAGAATTGGAACTACAAAAGCAACACCACTAGGACCTTCTTATAGTGGATTTCCAGGAGAAATTAATTTTGTTGCTATTTATAATCAAGTATTAACTCCTTCTCAAATTCTTTCATTATTTCAAACAGGCTTACCAAATTCTTTACCAGTTCCAACAAGTGTAACATATTTTGAAATCTATGAAAATTCTATAAATAATGTAATGAATTTATCAAATGTAAAATATTTTGATGCTGATGGAAATACAGTATCATATTATATAATTAAAACAGTTCCATTAGATGGAAACTTTTTATATAATAATATAACAGTTACCCCAGGTACTATTATTACAAATCCATTATTATTAACCTATACACAAGGAATAGAATATAAATTTACATGTTTAGCATCAAATATAAATATTTCATGTACCTACCCCTATGAAAATTTTACATTTACTATATCTGATGGAATCTGTGATAATTCATTAACAGCACGAAATAATAGTAATTGTAATTCTCCAACAATTGGAACGGGAATTATAACTATTCGTGAAATCTATAACCCACCATATTCAACAAATGGAAATTTAAATCTAAATGTTATAAATGGAACATCATTAACTATATTTGAATTATTAGTCTCAAGTAATAATGATTTATATACAGATGGAAATGGTAGTATTTCATCATATGCTGTACATTCAAATCTTAGTGATGAACATTCCTATATTAGTGGAGTAAATGTATATTTTAATCAAACAATAGGAACATATGGTAAATTAGTTTCAATGATAAATGAAACTACATGTAATACAACAACAATATTATTAAATAATACAGGAATATCGTATGGAATCTATACTTCCTCAATAAAAAAATTTTTATTTTGTTATGTACCATTAAGTAATTCCTCAAATAATGTAATTCCAGGTTCAATAGATGAATTTGGATTTCAATTTAGTTCAAGATCAACAACAACAACAAAAGGTCCATTAAGTACTATATCCTTTATAACCCCAACAACATCCCCAACTTTAACACCAACCTTAGTACCAACAATAACACCAACCTTAGTACCAACTTTAACACCAACCTTAGTACCAACTATATTACCAACAATAACACCAACCTTAGTACCAACTTTAACACCAACCTTAGTACCAACCCAAATACCAACAACCTTATTACCAACTATATTACCAACAATAACCCCAACTATATTACCAACATTAAAACCAACATTTTTTCCAGGTTTACAACCAACAATAATGCCAAGTACATTACAACCAACAACATTACCAACCATAGAACCAACATTACAACCAACAATATTACCAACCATAGGACCAACATTATTACCAAGTACTTTATCCCCAACAACATTATTACCAAGTATTCAACCAACAATACATCCTACATTATTTCCTGGTTTACAACCAACAATATTACCAACAACATTATTACCAACAATCTTACCAACAACATTATTACCAAGTAATCAACCAACATTATTACCAACAAAAAAACCAACAGTAACATCTACATTTATTCCAACATTTACTTTAATTCCAACAGTAAAACCAAGAACTAATGATGGTTTTAATCCATTAAATTCATCATTATCATTAATCTTTATGTTTTTTTTATTAATAATAAATCTATTTTAATATTGTTTTTTATTATTGTTGTTATAAAAATAACATAATAAGATCCGATAGGATCCGGCCAACTTATAATATACCTATAAAATTATAAATTTAAACTATAAATATATTTATAAAAAAAAATATGATAAGAGATAAAGATAGATAAAACTAAAAAAAAAAATAATAATAAAAAAAAATAATACACAATATTTATAAATAATAATAATACAAAAAAAATGACAAGTAATATATTAGGAGCAACAATAGCAATAATTGGAACAATATTTGCATCATTAGGAAATGAAATAATTTCAAAAAGTCAAAAAAAAATAGGAAAAGAAAAATGTGCCTATATCTTTGTAGGTAATGTATTATTTACAGGAATTTTAGGAACAAGTTGTGGAATAATAGCATTAGCATATGCCCCACAATCAGTAATAGCACCAATAGGAGGATTAATAATATTATGGAATATTTTAATTACAGGAAATGTAAAACGAGGACAAATTATTGGATGTATAATAACAATCATAGGAATAATGTTAGTATTATTTTGTGGACCACAAGAAAATGAAATAATAGAAAATAAAGGAATAAATGTAATGAAAAATGAAAATTTTAAATTATTAACATTATTATATATAATAATAGCAATTATAATGTATATAAAAAAAGGAAAATATGAATCAGGAATAATAGGAGGAGTAATAGGAGGAATAACAGATGTTTATGTAAAAGCATCATTACAATATTATTTAGAAAAAGAAGAAGAAGACGGAATAAAAAATGAAATAGAATATATGTTAATAATAAGAGCAATAACATTAGCAATAATACAATTAGGATTAATTAATAAAGCATTATTAACCTATCCAGTAAATATAATAGTTCCAATATATACAATAAGTTTAATGATATGTTCAACAATATCAGGAGGAATAGCATTTAATGAATTTAAAAATGTAACCTATATAATGTATATAGGATTTTTTATAGGAATAATCTTATGTACAAATGCAGTAATATATTTATCAACCTTTATAATAATAAAAGAAGAAGAAGAAGAAGAAGAAGAAGAAAAAAAAGAAAAAAATGAAAAAAAAGAAAATTGTCATGTAATATAAGAAAAAAAAACAAACAAATAACTATTAGTATAGTTAATAAATAAAATATATTAACTAAAAGATAACTTGAACGGCCGATAATAAACTTTCTTCCTTATTTTTTTATTACTATTATTTTTTTTTATTCGGCCGATTAACTATATAATAACTATAAAATATAATTATATAACCTTTTATAAAGATGAAAAATTATAAATACTATAATATTTTTATATAAAAATCAATAAAATATAAACATTCCACATTTTTTTCTTTTTTTTCTTCTTTTTTATTTAAAACAACAACAACAACAACAACAACAACAAAAAAAAAACAAAAAAGAAAGAAAGAGAAGAAGAAGAAGATAATTACGAAGATGGAGAATAAAATGAATAAGAAGAAGGATACAATAAATAAGAATATTAAAACATTCCCTTCAATACCTAAAAGACAATATGAAGGTGATGTAATGTTAAGAATATGTGCAATAGGATTAACTGGAATGATATTTGGTCAAATGTTATTATCTCCATTATTTTCTCCATATGTAGAAACAAGATTTAATGTAACATTAGTAGAAATAGATAATATGTGGTTAGAATATCAATCAGTTTTTATAGGATTTGGTGCAATCTTTCTTATAGTATATTATATATGTAAAAATCTATTATTTAAACCAATGACAAATTATCATGGTAAAAAAAAAGAAAATGGAAAATTTATTGCTCCAGATTGTCCAACAATATCAATGAAAATTTATAATATAAGTATATTAGGTACAGGATTAATATTATGGTGCCTTGGCCATGATATGTCCACAGTTGTAACATATGATAATTTTGCATATAAAAATATATTTTATAATGGAATAGGAGGAGGATTTATTTATTGGACATGTTATATATTTTTTGTAATGAAACAACCAGATCCAATAACATATTTTTATTGGTGTATAACACCATATATTTATATGATAATAGTATTATATAATTGGATCTCTTTATTAACAATGGATGATCAACATAATGGATTTTTAATAGTATATTCATCATTTTTAGGTTATGTTATAATATTTTGTATCTTATTAGTATTCTATATAATATATTATTTATATTTAGATCTATTAACAATATGTAAATCATCTTGTTTCAGAGAATATATAAACACAAGATTATATGGTGTAAATAATAAGAAAGAAGAAGAAGAAGAAAGTTCAATGGGAACAATGACAACAATAGAAGAAGAAGAAGAAGAAGAAGAAGAAGAAGAAGAAGATGAAGAAGAAGAAACTATTAATATAGAACTTGAAAATGAAACTAAAATTTTTAGTCAATGTAATAGTAAAACAATGTTTAATATGATGGTTACATTATTAATTGTTTATTGTAATCAATATTTATTAATAGGTATATTATATCATTATGTATTATTTATAAAAGATCCAAATTATGTATTACAAGATGGATCAGAAGGAAATAATATAATTATATATTATCATTTATTAATTACAGGATGTATACTAGGAGTCATAACAGCATTTATAATAAATTTAATAAAAGATTATTGGATACCATTATATAATTTAATATTATTAATAGTAAATGTATTATTATTAATATTTATATTATTATTTTGGTTAAGTTTATCAAATGATTTTTCATCAAGTAATCCAATAACAAATGAAGTAAAATTACAAACAATTACATTTTTTATAGGATGGAGTTTAACAACATGTGTACATTTAACAAAATTAACAATATTTTATAAAAGTAAACAAATTGATTATGGACTAGCTTTTATTAAAAAATCTAATGAAGGAGATTCTTCTGGAAGCTTTATGTTCTGGGATATAAAAGGAAAATATATAGAAAAAGAATATTGTACATTAAGTATGATGGAATTATTTACAGGTTTATTTATACCATGGACATTTCGTTTTTATAATACAACAACAACAATACCAGTAAATATGAATTATACATTAATTTTTGAAGGATTATTATGGGTATCAATAATTAATCTAATTTTAACATTTATATCATGCTTTGATTTATCAATTTGGTTAAGTTCAAACTCAAGTATATGTCAAATAATAATATCAAAATTATGTTTCTATTCATAATAATAATAATAATAATCCTTCGGATTATTATCCGGCCAACTTATTATATACCTATAAAAATTATATTTATAACCTTACCAAAGATCGGCCGATTTAGAAATTTCTATGAAAAAAAAAGAAAAAAAATGAAAGAAAATAAAATATATTAAAATATTAAAAATGAATAAAGTTGACGTATTAATTCATTAGGTAATTTTCTAAAAGCTGATAATTTTTTATACTTTAAAGGACTACATAAAACTAAAATATTTTGTCTTGTATTATTTATTTGTAATAATTTTAAAACATTATTTTTAATAATAGTTTGTTGAGTAGTATGATTAGATATTAAAAATGTTTTAAGTTTTGGTATACCAGTCTCTAAACATCTTTCAATTTCTTCATAACCATCAAGCCCAAAAGAATTCCATTTTAAATCTAAATGATATAATTTACAATAATGATGAATTAATATTTTTTGAGTTAATAATTGTATTGAATCAAATTCTAAATTATTCCAATCTAATACTAAAGTACGTAATTTATTATTTTTATGTATTAATCCATTAGTTAATTTAAGAATACAATTATAATCAAGATCACAAAAACTTAATATAAGAGTAATTATTCTTGTATTTTTACTTTGTAATATTAAAGATAATGAATATATAAGTTCTAAATTTAATTTATTATGAGATAAACATAAATAAGTTAAATTATTATCTGGATATTTTAAACAATAAGATAATTTTTGAAATTGTTTAATAGAAACATTACAACATGCTAAATCTAATGAATATATATTAGCTTTATGATGTTTTAAACATTTTGATAAGTTATTAATCATTTTATTAGAAAAATTATTATGAGAAAAATCAATCATAGGAATATATTTAGTATATTTAATTATTTTATTTAATATATTAGACTTATTTATTGCTAATTGTTTAATTTTATGATATGGATTATTTATAACATTTAATAATGAATTAATATTTTGATGACCATATATATTAACATCATTTAATTTAATAATCGATAAATGATTATTTGATGTTTTAATTAAATTTTTAATAATAATTCCAATGTTATTGTTTTTATTATTATAATAATCAAAATCAGTGTAATTAATATCTAATAAATATAATTGATGTTTGTAATAAATTAATGCATTAAATAAAATATAACAATCATAATCAAATAATTTTTGTGTTATTAAACCAATAATATTCAATATCTTATTAGAATAAAATTGATTAATAAGATCATTTATGTTGTTAAAATGAAAAGTATTATAATTAGGGTCAGTATCAAAATAATGACATTCACAAACAAATCTTTTTTTAAATGGGGTATTTAAAGATATAATTACTAAAATAATATTTAATTTATATTCTAATTTTTTAGCATGTATAAATACATGAGAAATTAAATCAATAGTATTATTTACGTCATAACGTGGATCCATTTTTTTTTTTGTGTGTGTGTGTAAAAGAAAGAAAAGTACACACTCTTTTTTTTTGTGGTGGAGAAGGGTGTGTATTATGATTTTATTTATATTCAGCTGATAACCTATGCACACACACATACACACCAATCCCATAATCGGCCGATTAAGGTTTTTTATATAAATAATTTCTGACTGGAAATATTGGACTAAGACTATAATATTGAATATTATAATTTTCATTATTCCTCCAACAAAAATGAAAAGTTTTACCTCTTATTTTAACTGAACATTCATCATATTTACATTCATTCATATTTATCCACCAACCATATTCATAATTTTTAACATCATCATTTTTAATATTAGACAAAGGTTTTACTCCAATATTCTTAATTTTGTCGTAAATATAATTATTATTAAAATCATTGTTATTAAATGTATACACACCCACATCATTATTAAAAATGCGTTCAAAAATATTAATATCATATATTTTATAATTCATTATTTGTTATGTTGTTGTTGTTGTTGTTTATGTTGTGATTATTTGAAACATAAACAAATAATGATTTATAAATCATTATTAATTATCAATAAAATCAAAAAATTTTTGTTGTTCTTTCTTTGATAATGTTTCCCATTTTTCAATACATTCCTTTTTTAATTTATCATAATTCATAGGCTTTCCTCCTTTTTCAAGTCTTAAAGATCCTTCATATAAAATATAAAAATTAAGTGCATTTAATTTTTTGTTTTGTTCATGATCATTGTTGTTGTTGTTGTTGTTGTTGTTGTTGTTGTCCATTTTTGTTTTTAGGTTTTTTATTTGTTTTGTGTGAGTGTGGTGTGTATTTTTTTAGATGTAGTGTTCCATTTTTATAAAAGGTAATTTATTTACTACCAAAGTTTAATTATTGTACTTAATTTTATAAGCAATCGTAATTTGTTTCTTTTTATTTGTTAAATAATCACTCACATACACACACAAAAAAAAGAGTGTTAATAAGAAAAAAAAAACAAACTATAAATTGAAAAATGAATGAAATATTAACTCAATATCAACATGAGATTATTAAACAAAGATATAAAATAGCTACTTCACATGAAAAACTTATTATAAATGATATGTTAGAAGTTTTTACATATGAACAACAAATTAATGATTTTTTTTTGTGGTGCTTATATTAAATTAATTGGAGATTTAGAAAAAAATTATTTTAGATGGAGTTCTTTTATTATGAATTTCTTTGGCTATAGATAAAACTGAATTTGATTGAGAATTATACCATAATAATACTTTTGGTGTATTATTTATAACTATATCAAGTTCAGATTTTAATTTATCCATTTTACCATGTGTAGATAAACCATATTCAATACACATTTTTTTTAATTCATTCATTGTGTGTGTGTGGGGTGTGTGTTTGTTTGTGTGGTTTTCACTGATGATTTATTTGTGTGTGTACCTAATATTGAATATAAAAAAATTATTTTTAATTATTTTTTAAGTAATTAAATGATCATAAAATGCAACAACAACAACAAGAAATTATTAGATTTTTGGATTGTAATCGACAACAAATAAATTTTACATATTTTATACTTGCTACAATTCAATCGTGGATTAGTGTAGCTTGGAATATAACTAATGATCAACAAGTTGATTTGCATTGGGCTGGCATTCAAACTCGTTTAGTTGCTATATTTTCTCGGGTTGACCTTGCGGCTGATCAGTATTATCAAAATTATAGTCAAGTTATTTATTGGATTGATGAGTGTCTTTATGGTATTATGAGACATGGGTGGAGAGGAGTCAGGCCTGATCAACCTACTTTGAGGTTGTTAGAGGATTTTGGACCTAATCCAAACGATGTTCCTTGGGAGAACATTTGGGATCCAACTTTCCAAGTGGCACAGCCATATATACCAATATTACAAACTGTTTTTAAAAACATTTTTGATCCTAGGAATGCGTTTGGAAGGGTTGGTGTAATGGCACATGATTGGGTTTCACATGTTTTTGATAATAATCCTCCAACTACTAGACATATGGTTTATATTTGTGTTCCTGATGAGGAATTGTTACTAGCTGTTATGGTCTTTTTGCAAGCTATTTGTATACGTTTTAATTGGAATCGTATACCACATGTAGCATCACCAATGATTTCATGGTATTCTTTTGCACCTCCGTGTCGTGCTATTATGACTGCACCTGATAATCGATTAGATCAAATTCGGTTACATCATAATATTTTAGTTAGTAGTATAATACATTATGAGCGTATTACAAATTATTTAATAAATATACCAAATAATCCTCCTACTGTATTAGAAATTCGACTTTAATTAATATAATTATCATTTATGTTATTATCTTTTTTGTTGTTTGTTTACATTTATCATAGAGTACATTTATGAAAAGATTGATAAAAGAGATTTTTTTTTAATAAAAAAATAAGTGTGTACTGTGTGTGTAAAAACATCACAAACTTAACTGGATTTTGTAAACAACCAAATTTTGTTATATGACTAGATGCTATGAATTAAACAAAGATACAACTTTTTTTTTAATTCTTTATTTAAAAACAAAATGTTTGTTGTTATAAGAGGTGAAGTGATTGTAATTTATATATTCATTTTCTGGTATATGATGTTTGGTGGTATGTTTGTAAAATAAGGGGGGGGGTGGTATGTGGATAAAATAAGGGGGGGGGGGTATATGGTTTTTTTTTGTTTGTCTAAAAAAATAAATAGAGGGGGGGGGAGGGGTTGGTCAACATTTTTTTTTGTTCTAAAAAAAAGATATGGGGGGAGGGGTTGGTCAACATTTTTTTTGTTCTAAAAAAAAGATATGGGGGGAGAGAAAGCTGCGCAAAGTGTACAATCCGGGTACGGGAAAAAGAGGGGGGGGGGTATGTGGAGGGTCATTCATGCTAGGGTTAGGTTAAAATGAGGTTAAAATGACGTATAAACCCTATTTTCTGTGAAAAAAAATGTGAATAAAAATAAAAAGAAAATATTGTATAGAAAAAAAACTATTATTATTTTAAATGTAATTTAACTCATTCATCAGCTCTAAAGGAGTTTGATAAGTAATTCCATGAATTTCTTTTGGAGTTTCGTGTGTTTTTGGATCGTATAAAAATACAATTTTCTTTGACAAATTGGTTAAAACATTTTGTTCGCCTAACTTGTACAATAAATCGTATAACTTGACTCCATACAATACAATAAAATCTCCTCCCATTCTCCAAATTTCCTTCCATGTTACAGTGTCCGTGGCGTTATCAATCAATTCAATTTGTGGTAAAAAATAATGGCTACAAATTAATTCATGAGTAAGATATCCACCATTTTGTTTAAACTCAGCCAGCCAAAATTCAACATATTCAATAAATTTAAACCCATCTGTATCGCGAATACAAGTTTTTTTTGCTTTATTAAATTTGTGTTTAATAGGCTTAACAAATCCTTCTAATAAAGTTTTTGGAGGTGAATATGAGTTAATATATTCATTTGCATAATCTTTTTCTTTTAAACATTGCTCCATAAGTTTACAGCATGCTTCTTCCTCATTAGCATAAGTATTTTGAACAGTTGTACGGAATGCAAGATTTGATACTTCATTTTGTATTTTGTACGTTCTAATTTTTGAAATGGCTTCATATTTTAAAGGTTTTAAAATATTTTTAACTGCATTTTTGTTTTTTACATTATCCACTTGTAAACCAATTAAAATCAATTCAAATTGAGGACGACGTTGAATTTTTGGTGGTAAAATTAAAACTTCTTGTTCTTCCTCCTCCTCTCTAGTTAAATCAATAACTTTAAGTTTCTTTTGTTGTTTATCTTTTTGAATAGCACGTTTTCCAGCCATTTTTATTGTTCTACAATTTTTTCTTGGTTTGATTTAATTTTGTGAGATTTATGTAGCCGGTTATGTAAAAGTGGCGTTTTGATGTTTTTGGTGATTTTTTTGCCATGAAAAAAAAAAAATTAAAATCGGAAAAATCACAAATTTCCGAAATTCAATCAGAAACTAAACCTGCAAAAAAAAAAATGGCACCACCAGAAACTCGTCGTCAAAAGAAATTAAAGCTTGAAGCAGAAGAAGCAGCTAAAAAAGAACTTTTAAATGAATTAAAAGTAAAATTTGATGAAATGAAAGTAATTACTGAGGAATTAATTGTTCCAAACCCAAATGAAGAAGAAGAAGAAGAAGAAGTAAACCCATGGCTTAAAGCTGCTCTTGAACAGTTTATGCATGAAAATGTTGAGGTAATTTTTATTGCACCTGTGGTTGAAAAATTACCGTTAGTAGAACATCCAGAACCTTATCCTTTTGAACTGCCTGAAATTTTAGATGTAATGCCAGTTCAAGAAAATCAAGAAAATGTAATTGTGGTTACAGAAAATCCAGATATTTCCGAAAATGAAACGGTTGGTACAGAGAAATCCGAAAATGAAACTGTGGTTACACAAAATCCAGATATTTTCGATAATGAAACGGTTGTTACACAAAATCTTGATATTTCCGATGATAATGAAACGGTGGGTACAGAAATTGAAGAATTTACTGAAACTGAATTTTCTGATACTGAATTATCTGATTTCTCTGGACCTGAAGAAGAAGAAACCACCACAACAACAACAACTGTTGTTGCTGATAATGTTCATTGGACTTCAAAATTAGATTTAGAATTACCAAAAAAATTTATGTCAATTGTTAACTCTCAGCGTCCAACTTTAGCTCAATTAAAATCTATTTGGGACACAGTAAATCCTATTCCATTTACAACTTCTATTTGGAGAAAAAATTATTTTATGGATATTTTAGATGGAAAAATTACTTCTGTAGATTTTAATGAACTTCAAATTGAAGAACAAAATCAACCGAGTATGCGTACTACTGAATGTAGTTTAAAAACTTTATTTAATTTTGCAAAGGGTGAAGCAGGTGCAATGACTATTTTTAAAACAGCTTTACTTCATCATGCTGGAATTACAGAGTCTAATTGTGCTGAACTTTTTAGATTAATTTTAGCAGTAGCTGATTCATTTGGTACTCATAGGGAATTTGTTGACTTCTTTATGATGGCTATTTTTAAACCAGTTGAATTTTATGAGGCTTTTGCGACGGATAGTTACGGGTTAAAGTGTGTTGAGGAAATTTTATTATTTGTCACGTGTGCCAGAAAAATTGTTATCAATTTTTCATCTTTAACTAGTAAACTTTGCATGTTAGTAAAACATTCAACTAGTAAAGTAACTGAATTAAAAATTATTGGAAAGTTAAACTTAAATGAAACTGATTTACATCAAATTCAAAGTGTTTTAAGATGTAAAGAAGCTAAAATTACTTGTTTAGTAATTTCTGTTCAAGTTTTACATCAACAACAAATTATTAAAAACATTATCCCATGTTTATGGCATGACTACAATAAAATTAGTGAGTTTTCATTTGTAGATGTTCCAAATCCAACTGCTGGAATGGATTTACTTCAAGAAGTGAATTATGACAACATTTTTAACCAAAGAGTTAAAAAAGTTACTGCTGAAGGTCCGAATACTTTTTTACTCCTGGAATACAAAGTTCAACAATAAAAAAATTTAGAGTTTAAAATTTTTTTAAAAAAATAATAAAAGTTTTTTCACGTTTTTATATTGTTTTTTTTTTAAAAATTTTTGTGAAACTTCTAACTTTATTAAAACTGATTAAAAACACTCAAAATCGGCCGAGTTAGCTTGCCTATCAATAAATTATAACTTTTACATGCTTTTTACTGTTTTTTGAAGCTATTTTCATCTGATGTTGCTTTTTTTTCATGGTTTTATTTTATGCGTTTTTTTTTCATGTTTTTATTTTTCTCACATTTTTTTTTATTTTTTAAAAACTATAAAAACTTTAAATATGCATTAAAAACACTCAAAATCGGCCGAGATAGCTTGCTTAGCAATAATTTATAACTTTTACATGCTTTTTACTGCTTTTTGAAGCTATTTTCATCTGATGTTGCTTTTTTTTCATGGTTTTATTTTGTGCGTTTTTTTTTCATTTTTTTATTTTTCTCACAATTTTTTTTATTTTTTAAAAACTACAAAAACTTTAAATATGCATTAAAAACACTCAAAATCGGTCGATATAGCTTGCCTATCAATAAATTATAACTTTTGCATGCTTTTCAATGCTTTTTGAAGCTGTTTTCATTTGATGTTGCTTTTTTTTCATGGTTTTATTTTATGCGTTTTTTTTTCATTTTTTTATTTTTCTCACAATTTTTTTTATTTTTTAAAAACTTCTAACTCTATTAAAACTGATTAAAAACACTCAAAATCGGCCGATATAGCTTGCATAGCAATAAATTATAACTTTTGCATGCTTTTCACTGCTTTTTGAAGCTATTTTCATCTGATGTTGCTTTTTTTTCATGTTTTTATTTTATGCGTTTTTTTTCATATTTTTATTTTTCTCACAATTTTTTTTATTTTTTAAAAACTTCTAACTCTTTTAAAACTGATTAAAAACACTCAAAAACATCTGAGTTAGCTTGCATAGCAATAAATTATAACTTTTACATGCTTTTTACTGCTTTTTGAAGCTGTTTTCATCCAATATGGTTTTTTTTCATTTTTTTATTTTTATTTTTTTATGTTTTTATTTTTTATTTTAAAAAATTTTTTTAAAAATTTTGTGAAACTTCTAACTCTATTAAAACTGATTAAAAACACTCAAAATCGGCCGAGTTAGCTTGCCTATCAATAAATTATAACTTTTGCATGCTTTTTACTGCTTTTTTAAGCTATTTTCATTTGATGTTGTTTTTTTTTTCATGTTTTTATTTTTTTCACAATTTTTTTTATTTTTTAAAAACTACAAAAACTTTAAATATGCACTTTAAACACTCAAAAACAGCTGAGTTAGCTTGCATAGCAATAAATTATAACTTTTACATGCTTTTTACTGCTTTTTAAGCTGTTTTCATCTGATGTTGCTTTTTTTCACGTTTTTATTTTTTATTTTTTTATGTTTTTATTTTTTATTCTAAAAATTTTTTAAAAAAATTTTGTGAAACTTCTAACTCTATTAAAACTGATTAAAAACACTCAAAATCGGTAGATATAGCTTGCATAGCAATAAATTATAACTTTTACATGCTTTTTACTGTGGTTTTAAGCTGTTTTCATCTGCTGTTGCTTTTTTTCACGTTTTTATTTTTATTTTTTTATGTTTTTATTTTTTATTCTAAAAATTTTCAGAAAAAATTTTGTGAAACTTCTAACTTTATTAAAACTGATTAAAAACACTTCAAATTAGCTCAGTTAGCTTGCCTAACAATAAATTATAACTTTTGTATGCTTTTCACTGCTTTTTTAAGCAGTTTTCATCTGATGTTACTTTTTTTCATGTTTTTATTTTTTTCTCACAATTTTTTTTATTTTTTAAAAACTACAAAAACTTCAAATCATTTAAAACTAAAGAAAACTAACTTAAAACTAACCCTAACTAACTTAAAACAGGTAAAATTAGTTAACTTTAGTAGCTTTAATATAAATTGTAAAATATATGCATTCAAAGTTGCTTGCGGTCATTTGGAAGACGCTAAATCGGCCGATTTTGTTTAGTTACAGGCAGCAAACTACTTTGAAAAGTTTTTATGCATATAAATTCGAGTTTTTGGTTATTAAAATTCATAAAACATCTTTCAAGTGGGTATTTACAGCTTTTAATGTTATTAAAACACACAAAAGCGGCTTATTTAGCTTATTTATAGGGTTTTTCGGTTGTTTTTAGCTATTTACTGGTAATTTAGTGAAGTTACTCGCTTTTGTAGGAGGTTACTCGCTTTTGTAGGAGGTTACTCGCTTTTGTAGGAGGTTACTCGCTTTTGTAGGAGGTTACTCGCTTTTGTAGGAGGTTACTCGCTTTTCTGGGAAGTTACTCGCGTCTGTAGGAGGTTACTCGCTTTTGTAGGAGGTTACTCGCTTCTGTAGGAGGTTACTCGCTTTTGTAGGAGGTTACTCGCTTTTGTAGGAGGTTACTCGCTTTTCTGGGAAGTTACTCGCTTCTGTGGGAAGTTACTCGCTTCTGTTGGAGGTTACTCGCTTTTGTAGGAGGTTACTCGCTTTTTTAAATGATTTTTAAATGATTATTCGCTTTTACTTTTATTTTTTACTTTTAAACACACAAAATTCAAATGGAATTAAAATATATCGGCGCAGAAGAGTTTGAGCAATTTACTTCTACTGAATCTGGTGTAACATTTGTTCTTTTTACTGCTTCTTGGTGTGGTAAGTTTTAATTTTATTTGGGTTTTAAGTTTATTAATTTTAAGGTCCTTGTAAAATGTTATCTCCACAAATTGTTCAACTTGCCAGTCAAAAACCGCATGTTCTTTTCGTTAAAGTAGATGTTGATAGGAATGAATCATTAGCTGCCAAGTGGAAAGTTACAGCCATTCCACATTCAATTTTGTTTGTTAATGGAATTAAGTTTGGTGAAGTAATTGGTGCAAATTATGGTTCTATTTTTAACTTGTTAAAAAATTTTAATTAATTAGTCAAAAAAATAAGAGTGTCCACCAAACAAGTCATCAGATAACTCCTCTTTTACACCCATTGCACGCGCATCTGCACGTATCTTCGTCATACCTACAACATCTTCCTCGTTGTTTGTAACACTTTCTTCTTGGCGACTTTTCTTTCTTGCATTTTCTTTTCCAGATGCTTTCGCGGGTCTTGGGGTAGAAGTTACTGGGATTTTACTGGTCGACAACTTAATTAAACCTAATTTTTTTGGAGCTAAACTAATCCAAACATATTTGTTTGGAGGTAAACTCATAACAAACTCTTCCCATACTTCTTCCATTGTTTGATTCTCCTTAACTTCATTTGAATCCTCTTTTGCTTGGATTATTTTGTTTTCCATGTTTTTAATTGAAGTTCTTGTTTTTGTGAGTTTTTTCCGCGGTTTAAGAACTGTCAGTGAAATTGGTTTTCCGATTTTATGAAATTTTTTTTGGTGGTTTTTTTCAAGTTTGTGGTTTGCAACTGGCTACAATTCTTCAAATTAAGAACAAATCACAAAAATCAAGAACCAAAAAACAATGGAAAACAAAAACAAAAAGGTAAATAAAACCCAAAAGGCAAAGGCTGGAAGCAAAGGAGCTAAAAAGGGAAATAAAAGAGTAAAAGTAGAGGAAGTTAAACAAAAAAATAATTCCTCTGTTTTAATTCTTTGTAATCCTCATATGTTACAGTATTCTGATTGTGATATTGAAAAAGATTTAAAAAAGCTTGATCCCAAAAGATTTTCTCGTGTACTTCTTTTTACTGAGGTTTTTACTCCTGATAATTGTGAGTTTACTTGCAATTGGATTGAAACGGCTACTGGAGAGTCTCCAGACGATGGAACTGTAATTACACTTAAGGATTATAAATCAAATAAATTTAAACCAGTGTCTAGTAAATCTGATTCCTTTACGGACGTGCATATTGAAAAATGTTTGTTGCAACATGAAGAATTAAATCTTTTTGATAAGCCAGATAATTTGATTTCTGATGAAACTAACGAGAAGTTGGAAAGTTGGTATGCTAAATGGGAAAAGGTATCTGGAAAAGAAGTTGCGAGGTATGTTTGTTACCATCATCCTTACTCTCCTTCTGGTGTTACTTTATTAGAATTTTATATTGAGGATAACCTTGACGAGAAGCCTTTTGGGTATCATGAAATTTTTAATCCAGATGATAAATGTGAGGATTTTTTCATTTATGGAGGTTTTGTACTTTCCTGTGTACTTTGGATTCACAGTGAAGCTTATGGTGATGAGGAAGACCCACTGGTAAATTCTATTACTCGCTTTATTGGTGATGGTCAAGCAGTAGACGAGGAAAATGAGAGAATAAGTGCTGAGCATTTACAATTTTGTCGAAATTTTTAAATGCATTTGGAGTTAATTTCAGTGGTTTCTGAGATTTTAAAGTTCTTTTTTTAAAATTTAGTCTTTTTTTGGAGTTATTTTAGAAAGTTATAGATGTATTTTCAAACTAATTGATGTATTTAGTGAATTCTGTATTTTATTGGAGTATTTTTGGTATATTAACAAGTATTTCCAGAATTAATGGAAATTTGGGAAAATTGGGAAAAAAAATAATTGGGATTTCGCGGAGGTCGATGGGATTTAGCGGAGGTCGATGGGATTTGGCTAAGGTCGATGGGATTTAGCGGAGGTCGATGGGATTTGGCTAAGGTCGATGGGATTTGGCTAAGGTCGATGGGATTTAGCGAAACTGAATGGGATTTCGCGGAGGTCGATGGGATTTAGCGAAACGGTTTTAGATTTTTTGAAAATAATAAGATTTTATAAAATGGTTTTAGATTTTTCGAAAACGATAAAATTTTGCGAAACGGTTTCAGATTTTTCGAAAACGATAAAATTTTGCGAAACAGTTTCAGATTTTTCGAAAACGACAGGATTTTGTGAAACGGTCTTAGATTTTTCGAAAACGTCAGGATTTTGTGAAACTACACAAAATTTAGGTGTTATTTGGAACTTGTTATTTTTGTCGAGTTTAACAATTAAAAAAAAAGTGTAGTTTTAGATATTATTTTTAATGTGTAAAGGTAAAGTGTTAACCCACGAGCTTAATTCTCTTGCTTTTTTTCTCTTGGAGTTATAATCAGTCAATGTGATGCTAATTCTTTCACTTTCTTGGGGTTTTTCACTTGGAATTACAATTATGTTTGACATAAGTGTTTCACCTGAAATTAAATTACTTTTATGCCTTTCTAAAAATCGATCGATCCAACCATAAGCCATGGTTGTACGCATTTTAGCTTTGTTATCCATACGTCCATCTTCAAGTTTAACACGTCCTGATCGTGTAAATTTCTTAAAAACTTCTGCATACATTTTGGGTTTTGCATCATCAGTTACATGACATTCAGAATAACATAACCATACTTTATTGTGGATTTGACACCAATGAGTAAGCCATTTTTTTAAATGGATGTTAATTTCAGTTTTGGGTTGGCCTTTAATTAATTCGGGATGAAAAACAAAGATTGAGTCGGTGGAATAAGATGGATTGTATTCTTTTAATTCGTTAAAATATTCCGTCCAATAGTAACAATAAAACGCATAGTCTTCGTGTACGTTGTTGCGTGGAATAAAGTCTTGATTAAGAATTTCCTTTTTTGTAATTTCTCTGTCGGGTTCTGGATATTTTCCAGTTTTTGAGTTACACCAAAACGTGGTAAAATGTGGATGAATTTCTGGATATTCAGTAACAACAACACAAACTTCTTCAAAATCGCGTGGAGATAATTTATGGAGCACATTTTCCCAGTCTGGTTCATCTCCTTGACAATCCTTAAACAAAATGAAATCATTTTTACTTGGAGTAGTCATTTTTTTCATCATGATTGCCAGTTTTTTTTGAATTTTATGTATTTTAGGTTGCATTGTTTTTCTTCGAGTAATTTTGAATGTGTAAAATTCACCCATTCGGATGGGTTTACGTCTTTCGATTTTACCTTTTCCAGTAGTTATAATGGTTTTTTTGTTTTCCATGTTTTTAGTTTGAAGTTCTTGTTTTTGTGATTTTTTTCCACGGTTTAAGAACTGCCAGTGAAATTGTTTTTCAGGTTTTGTGAAATTTTTTTTGGTGGTTTTTTTCAAGTTTGTGGTTTGCAACTGGCTACAATTCTTCAAATTAAGAATGAATCACAAAAATCAAGAACCAAAAACAAAAACAAAAATGGAAAACAAAAACAAAAAGGTAAATAAAACCCAAAAAGTAGATACTAAAGACAAAGGAGGTAAAAAGGGAAATAAAAGAGTAAAAGTAGAGGAAGTTAAACAAAAAACTCCTTCCTCTGTTTTAATTCTTTATAATCCTCAAATGTTACAGTCCGTTGATTATGATGTTGAAAAAGATTTAAAAAATCTTGATATTACAAGATTTTCTCGTGTATTTGTTTTTACTGAAGAGTTTTTGCCTGGTTTTTGTGAGTTTACTCACAATTGGATGGAAACTTCTACTGGAAAGTCTCCTGCTCCTGGCACTGTAATTACACGTGCGGATTATAAATTAAAAAACTTCGTTATTTCTGATGGCCTTATGGAATATGCCATGGACAAATGTTTCGAAGATAATGAAGAACTGGTTCTTTTTGACGCGCCAATTAATTTGGGGTCTGATGAAACTGACGACAATTTGAGAAGTTTGTATAATCAATGGGAAAAGACATACGGAAAAAAAGTTATGTTTTATGATTTTTGGCATCGCAATTACCTTCCTATTTCCAAGACTTTTTTGCAATATTCGCCTGTAGATGACTCTTTAGAGGTCGAATTTATTGATGAATGTGATTCTAAAAAGAAAGAACTTTTTGAAATCGGGCAAATTTTTGATGGAGATAATATGTCTGAGGATTATTTCATTTATGGAAATAATTTACTTTCTTTTGTAGAGTGGTTTTATGGTGACGCTTTTGTAGATATGGAAGAACCACAGGCAAATTCTATTACTCGCCTTGTGGGTTATGGTCAGGTAGTAGACGAGAAAACTGAGAAACGCAATTCTAAGAATTTACAATTCCGTTCAATTCAAGATTTCTAAAATGCATTTGGAGTTAATTTCAGTTGTTTTCTGAGATTTTAAAGTTCTTTTTTCAAAATTTAGTCTTTTTTTGGAGTTATTTTCAGAGTTAATGAAAATTTTAGAAAATTGTGAAAAAAATAAAAGGAAATTCCGTAAAACGACAAGATTTTAGGAAACGGTTTTAGATTTTTCGAAAACGATAAGATTTTATGAAACGGTTTCAGATTTTTCGAAAACGATAAGATTTTATGAAACGGTTTCAGATTTTTCGAAAACGATAAGATTTTATGAAACGGTTTTAGATTTTTCGAAAACGATAAGATTTTATGAAACGGTTTTAGATTTTTCGAAAACAATAAGATTTTATGAAACTCTTTGTGATTTAATGAAATAAAACAGAAGTTAAAGTAAAAAATGGTTTTTAAAAAAATTTAACTTAATTAAATTTAAGATAAATTAGAAATTTGAATTCGTTTGCTGGCTTGTTCAGGCGTGTTTTTGGTACGTTGTTCATTTGGAATTACAACTACATTAAATCCAATTAATTCACTTGAACCATAAGTACTTTTGTGTTTAGTTAATAATTTTTTGAACCATCCTCCAGCAATTGTTTGACAAATTCCATTACATTCCATGTCTATATATTCCTCAATTTTTCTTAATTCACCTTTAGATTTTTCCCGCATTACTTGAAGAAATACTTGAGGTTTTGGAGAAATAGTTGTAAAACGTTCATGAAAACACCACCAAGTTTTTGATTGGTGTAATGTTCCCCAGTCATTAAGCCATTTTTGTAAATGGCCATTAATTGGATTGAATTCTAAACTTTTATTTGGATTACAAACTTCAATTCCGTAACCATCTCCAGTGTATTTTACTGATTCTTTAAAATAGTAATCCCAGATTTCTGTGGGATTTCCATGTAATTTTTGACTGGGAACAACCTCTTCATTAATAATTTCACTTTTGGTAATTATTCTGTTAACTTTTGGAGGTCTTCCAGTTTTTTTTCGTATCCAATAATTGTGAAAAGTTGGGTGATTTGGTGGAAAGTCTTGAACAATAACATAAACATGTTTATAGTCAAATGGACGTAAATCATCAAGAACTTCTTTCCATTTTGATTCCTTTCCTTGACAATTCATAAAGATAATTGCATCTTCTTTGGTTGGGGTTGGATTATTAATTTCTTCCATTAACTCAGACATAGTTTTCATTATTCTAGTTAATTTACTTCCTCCTCTTCCTCCTCTAGAAGTTCTAATGGTTTTTTTGTTTTCCATGTTTTTAGTATGAAGTTCTTGTTTTTGTGATTTTTTTCCACGGTTCAAGAACTGCAGTGAAATTGTTTTTCAGGTTTTGTGAAATTTTTTTTGGTGGTTTTTTTCAAGTTTGTGGTTTGCAACTGGCTCCAATTCTTCAAATTAAGAACAAATCACAAAAATCAAAAACCAAAAACAAAAATGGAAAACCAAAACAAAAAGGTAAATAAAACCGAAAAAGTAAATACTGAAGGTGAAGGTGAAGACGTTGAAATGGGAACTAAAAGAGTAAAATTAGAGGAAGGACACCATAGAAAAAACGTTTTGATTTTTTGCAATCCTTTGTATCAAGCTTCTAATGACTTAGATTTAGATAAAGATTTAGAACATCTTAAGTTTGAGGCCTATGATCGTGTTCTTGTGATTAAAGAAACTTTTCCAGGTTTTTTACAATGCGAGTATACCTGCTTTTGGATTGAAGAAAAAACTAAAGAAATGCCTGTTCCTGGAACTGTAATTACCTTAGAGGATTTTACATCTGGAAAATTTAAAATGGAACGAGATGAATTCGATGAGGACCACGAAATGTTTAAATGTTTGAAGGTACATAAGGAATTAACTCTTTTTGAACGACCCCGTGGTTGGACGTCTGATGAAAATCGGGAAAAAATGGCTGAGTGGTGGGCCACCTGGGAAAAGAAGTCTGGAAAAAAAGTTAGCTACTTTTTTAAACACCATGGCGTTTTTAGGCCTGTATCTACATCTACTTTGGATTTTGTTTATGATGTCGCAAGAAAGATTACGAATGAATGGGAGGGAAAGAAAGAAAATGTTAAAACTGAGGAAGACCTTATCCAATCACCAGCCGAGGATTTTTTTGTTTATGGATGTAAATCAAGCCATTTTTTAAAAAAGTTTTATGGTGAACTTTTTAGTCAACCAACTGACGCTTCTCTTTCAATAATTGTTGGAACTGATCAAGTTGTGGATGTTGAAGAGGAAAAGAAAGCTATTGGAGAGAAGTTAAATATTTTTCAAATTAAAGATTTTTAAAGTTAATTTCAAGTTAATTTCAAGTTAATTTCAGTGTTTTTCTGAGATTTTAAAGTTCTTTTTACAAAAATTAGTTCTTTTTAGAAAATTTTAGATGGATATTAAAATTATTTGATGTATTTATTAAATTTGAGATGTATTTTAATGGTTATTTGAATATTTCATAGATTTTGGTAAGTAGTTCTAGGTTTAATGAAGATTGTGAGGAATAGAATAAAAACAGGTGAGTTTTAGTGAATTTGAATAGGATTTAGGGTTGGTGGGATTTAGGGTCGATGGGATTTAGCGAAACTAAATGGAATTTGGCTGAGGTCGATGGGATTTAGCGAAACTAAATGGAATTTAGCTGGGGTCGATGGGATTTAGCGAAACTGAATGGGATTTAGCTAAGGTCGATGGGATTTGGCGAAACTGAATGGGATTTAGCTAAGGTCGATGGGATTTGGCGAAACTGAATGGGATTTAGCTAAGGTCGATGGGATTTAGCGAAACTAAATGGAATTTAGCTGAGGTCGATGGGATTTAGCGAAACTAAATGGAATTTAGCTGAGGTCGATGGGATTTAGCGAA
>Ga0302186_10000074_pt1 | contig 93398 bp, 197 predicted proteins | sample II_Bog_E1_2_FD_198782 | JGI IMG/M metagenome (GOLD analysis project Ga0302186, IMG submission 198782) | Peat permafrost microbial communities from Stordalen Mire near Abisko, Sweden - II_Bog_E1_1 | ecosystem: Environmental > Terrestrial > Soil > Wetlands > Peat | place: Sweden: Abisko...
TATTCTTTAGATAATTGTTTTTTAGTTTACTTATTATTCTTCTTTATTTAGTATATTGTCACCTTTATTATTTGTACAATATTATATTTAATTAGAAAAATGATTCAAGACTTAACATTCACGCACATTATTGCGTTTTAATTAAGCCTCCATTTCCTGACTTAATCTTAACGCAATAATTATTTAAATTATTCTACAAGTTTTTATTCATAATTATTCATAATTATTCCTTATTTTTTATTATACAATTTTTAAACTGGCCCCCATGATGGTAATTTAAACCATTTACACGATTTTAGAGATCGTTGCATTATCATTATGCTACATGGGGATTTAGATGTTTTGTTTTAAAATAATAAAACTATATGTGTCGAATTTACTATAACGTAAGCGTAGATTTTATTGTTTTTAAATATTCTGGACAATGAGGATGATATAATATTAGTTCTGTAGATCTAAAAGAATATGGTGCATTGCTTACCTGATAAAGGTCATATATTTTGCTATATCCAGTAATTCTTCCCCTAAAATAAAGCATGTCATATGTAGAACTTAGATGGCTTGGCACATCAATTGCCATCACAATATCTCCAATTTTAAAGTTTGGTATTTTATCATTTTTCATTGTTTTGTAATTTTAAATATTCTGGACAAATATTTGCTCCGGCAAGCCAACTTACATCCGCGCCGAAGATTTTGCCAATACGCGCTTTATTGCCGCCAATGATACTATCCTGCTCTAATCTAATTTGATAGTCAATTCCTTCCCTCTTGAGTATCGTCACATCAACTGGATCAATAGGTTCTTTATCTGAAAAAAGATTATTTATTAATTTGTATTGTTTACCTACTTCAAATATTCTGGACAAATCGCACTCCTTAATTTTATTTCTGATATTCTAATATTAACAAAATGAATATTATTAACATCATATACTTCGCAGTAGTTTTGCGCATAGTTGATTTTAATAATGAATCCACGTACATCAACCAGTGCAATATCCACATAATCACCTGTTTTAAATCTCATTGTTTTAAATATTCTGGACAATTCTTAATTTTATATTTAATCCAACAACGATCATAAATTATATCACTAGCATTGGGGTTACTTAAGCATTTTGAAAGATAACTAAAAGAACCTATTTTTTTAATAATTCTACACACATCTCCATCTGCACCAATAGTGTTACACCTTATAACTAAATCTCCTGGTTGCAATTCATAATTAATTTTCATCACTTAATCACAAAACAATCCTCTGGCAAAAATCTACATAAATAAATCAGTTCCTCTTTCGACCATTCTTGATATCCACCGCGACCTAATTTAAATAATACGAATCTTGCGCTAATCGCTTCTACAGTAAAAATAGTACTAGAAGTACCGAACGTCATTTCATCGCCGCTTTTCAATAATGAAATTTTACTTTTTGATTCTTCATATGTTAACATAAATTATTTTCTATAATCTCCACACATTTAAATATTTTGCCTGCCATATAGGCATTACTCAATGAATCCGGTAATTTTAAAACCACATCCATATTCGGGTAGTATTCCGTGTTAATTAATTCGCATTTTGCTTCAAACTCTATTGGAATAATATTTTTCTTTTTTAATGGTTTAATTCCAATAATATCTAAATCAGAAAAATTAAATATTGACCAATTATCATACTGTAATCTTAATGATAGATTATGTGTGTTAGTATCAATAAACGCCTCTTTTGGAATTGTATAAATTTTTCCGTTTAATGAAAAGGCAGTTGCATCCGATATTGTAGATTGTTCGTAATTATTCATAAGTATTTTGGTTTTTGTATATTTTGAACTTTAAGTGAACCAATATTAATAGCATCTTCTAAAGTTTTTTTATCCAAATGAAATATTTTAGCATCTTCTAATCTTGTAAAAATAGAATAATCATTTACAACACATGTAAGTTTATAAAACTCGTGGGTTAATACATTATAAAATTCTTTACCAATTCTAAATTTCATCTATTGTAACTTCTGTGACCTCCGAAATCTCTATCAGAACATATTTGTCATCAACAATATCAACAGCAAAACTATAATCACAATCTTCACAAATATGAGGTGCATGGCGATTAACATCATACATCACATCATTTGGTGCAGGATTATCGCCTTCGCCTGGGAAATCAAAGTACCGCAATAAACAATCGCCACTTTTTGTTTGAGCATCAATTTCCTTTTTACATTTCGGACATTTTAAAATCACCGTATCGTACATACCATATTATTTAATCAACTCCTTATTGTAAATATATTTTTCATATGAAATCGGCACACAATATATATTTCCATTAGTGCCATCGCGTGGGATTGGATATTGAATGGAGTTTTTGTCTCTCATTATCTCGATGTATCCGTTTGGTATTTCGTCACCAAAAGGTACAGCAATCATAGGAATGGGAATTTTATTCATAACTTATAATTCATCAATATTATCAATCACATCTTCGATTTCAAATCCAAGATCTTCTACTTTAGTGCCATTCTGAAAAACTTCATTTAATTTTTCAATAATTTCCCATGACTCATCAAAATCATGGTCATAATTAAGCATAATTACTTGTGAAGTTCCAGGATTTTTTGAAAGAAATTTGGCGGATTCAACATCACATCGATTGCCTTTATCATAATATTCGTCATCCTTGGTACAAATAAAATGATGATCACATTTTTGATTCCGAGCATTAAAAAAGAGTTTTTTAGTATAATCTATTTGTTTCATATTATTTCATTTCTAATTTATTCTATATCTTTATCCGATTTAGAATCTTTATCATCCAATTTTTTTCCACAACAATCACATTCAAAATCAGATGATACTTTAAAGTTGGAATTTTTGGTTTATTTTCTCCATCTAAGTTTATAGTCGCATGTGTAACATAAATATTGTGGTTTATTAGTCATAATTATAATATTCCTCCTCAGTGATTTCAGAGTGCCAAATAATAGATCTTTTTAATTTTGCATTTAATCTGGCGGCTTCTGATAATGGGAAATCAATTACTTCTGTAAAATGATTTCCGGCTTGATCCATCACAGTTATAATATAATACTTCATAATTTTTATTTTCCTTTCAGATATTTTGGAAAATTAGATGCTACCATTACTAACTCATCTTCATCAACATCTAAATATTTATACGTCAATTCATTAAAAAATTCATGATTTAACACTTTAATTGTGAAATAAATATCTGACATTTCTATTACATAACACAACTTGCCAACTAAAGAACCATTCCAACAAGGTGTTGCAAATTTATACTTTGAGTTAATCTTTAAATAATCTTTCCTCATTTTAAATATTCTGGACAATTCTTAATACGTGTGTTAAGCCATTCTTCTAGAGCAAACCATTCTGTATTCATATTATAACCCGCAAAAGGTTCTAATAATTTTATTTTATATTCTCCTATTGCTCTTGTTCCTACAATTTGACAACAACAGGCAGGCCCAATTATTTTATTGCTGACTAAATCTTGAATTAAATAAACCTTATCTCCTATTTTAAATTTGTTATTCATTTTTATTTCAAATATTCTGGACAATACGACAACGATATATCTATACATTTAGTGTCGTATAGTGAGGCATCATTCACTAATTTTCTTATGTATTCCGCTAGAACTGCCTCAACTCCATGGCAACCATAATCATTTTCAAATGCATAATCACTTCTTCCTAGGGCATCAATTGTTGGATTTTCATACTTTACTAATAATCTTTGACTACCAGTATCATAAATACCTACCGGTTTTCCTGCATGTATTGTGGCAAATAATCTATTCATAATTTTAAATTTAATGGAAGTTTATGGAAGTTTATTGTCTAAAATATCTTGATCAATTTCCTCTTTATTATGTTGATAATATACTAATGCGGATTTTATTTCTTCCTCGCTAATATTTAAATCTGAAAAATCAAAATTAAACATATTGTTCCATATTACGATCTGCCAAACAGTAATCCTGCGGCCCTCTAGCCTTGCACGTCCTCCACAGCAACCTTCCGTTTTAATTATTTGAATCATTGTTTATTATTCTTTTTATTTTTATTGAGAATTTTTAATTCCTATTTCCACTTCAATAATTAAATTTAATGGATCATCAGCAGGCAAATATTGCATTTCCACTAATTTTATTGAATCTATTTCGCATATTTGATGTGCGCGAATATAAGTGCCCGGATCATTATTATATGTCACATAAACTCCTGCCTCTTCTGGCATTCGGCTTAATTTTTGTATAAGTTCTTTAATTATCATATGCTATGATTGTTCTTGTAAAATTGTTCTGCTTGCATTCTTAGTTCTGATTCTGGATAAATATCTTTTGCGTATAAAGTGCGTACTTTATGCACTCCCCATTCATCCACATAATCTTGTGTTTTCATAGGCCTTTTGCAAACCATTTTATAAGCATCACATTTACATAGATATGTTCTAGTCCATCTACCTTCCTCTACTACACATGATTTTTTACATCCGCATTCTTCGCATATTCCTATATGCCTTATTTTATTAATTAAATTTTCTAAAAAATTCCACATTTATTTCTCCTTTGTTTTTAAATATTCTGGACAATGAGGATGATATAATGTTAATTCTGTATATCTAAAATAATATGATGTATTACTTACCTCATAAAGGCCATATTTTTTGCTATATGCAATAATTTCCCCCTAGAATAACGCATGTTATTTATACGACTTAGATAATCTGGTGAAGTTACCATCACAATATCTCCAATTTTAAAGTTTTGCGTTATATCATTTTTCATTGTTTTATCATTTTAAATATTTCGGGCAATTTATGGGCAAATATTTATTCCAGTAATCACTACACATTGTCGTACCATGAAATGAGCCAACTGGTAGATTAGGAAAAATACTTCTAATAATCTTTACACAATATGTGTCATCTGAATTTAATTTTATAATTTGTATTATATATCCAGGATGCGATGCGTGTTCAAAACAATCACCTATTTTATATTCATTAATCATTTTCTTAAATACTCTGGATAATTTACAGATTTTAAACTAAAATGAGAACAATCAAATTTTATATTGTTTAAATTTTTTACAATATAATTATAATTTCCAAATTTTGAATCTCTTACATATACATAACCATTCATTAATGGTTTATCTTTAATACGATCTCTAATTTCAATTATTTCACCGAATTCTTGATCTTTATTTTTATTCATTATAAAAACTTTATCTCCAATTTTAAATAATGGCTCATCTATATTTAATTCAGATACTTTGGGCATTTTTTCCACCTTGGAATATCGCATTTAAAAACATCTAACAGATTATAATCCTCTTTATTACTGCTATATTTCTCATGGGTAATAGTTTTACGAATACCTATGATATTACGATGATGGCTATTCCTTGATAAGTGCCATTGAAAAATACGGTCATATGCCATCATGTTTGCCGCTAAATTTATATTAATCATTAGAATCTTTGGATTCCACGAGTCATTCTTAGGATCATATTCATCAACATTAACAGCCGATTTTATATCATACGAATATCCCATATTATTCCATGGGCAAAATTTTGAATCTAAATACCCTATTCGATTTAGTCGTTTATTTTCTTTAGAATCTGGAAATTCTACATAAACTGATTCATTGTTAATTTTGTTAATTATTTTTCTATGATTATAAACTTTAAAATTATAAAATTTACCATTAATTCTCATTTTATTAGTAAGGGCACATCTGCTAAAAAGATTATGTAATGTGAGTATTTCTGGATTCATTTTATTCCATCCAATGGCTTTAATTGATTGTTTCTTCTTTCTAGAATTTCTCCAAAATCAGCGAGACTTTTGATTCCTTGATACAAGCCGTTATTCATCAAAACGTCTAAACTATCTCCATATCGTGATGTTATTACTAATCCGTATAAATAAACTTTTCCATCTAAAATTTGAGCCTGTTTAGAATATTTTGTTCCAAAACATCTTTTGATTACAGAAATAATACGAGAACATTCTTCTTGTTTTATTTTCATATCTCTTTTATATTTTTCACTAATCGCATCTTGAAATAAATCATTATTGTGATTAATATTTTTAAATTTAAAAAATTTCATTATTTTTTCCATATTTCCACTGCAAGGCATCGCCAAAATCTCGTATATTGCGTATTGGCAAACCATAACCAACAATTCTAAAATCGTAATAACCATAAACTAAATTAAAAAATCCGCCATATGTTTTTTTATAAATAAAAATTTCAAATCCATATAAGAAAACCTTATTATCAATAATTTCTATTGAATTTGAATAATTATTACCAAGAATTTTTTTTATAATCTTTACAGTTAATTCGGTTTTATTGCGTTCAGCATTATGTTTGGCAAGAAGAGAAGCATTTATTGCGTTCTGAATCAATTCAGAATCAGTTTTTTCTTTAAAAATTTTAAATATATTTTTCATCGTAATAATAATCACTTTTATCTCTTGTTGAATATTTAGTTATAATTGGTCTTATATCGTATTTTAATTTAAAAGCAGTTTCATATTCAAGTTTATTCGCCAAAATAATATGACTTTTTAGTTCTGGATAATCATATTTTCTAACCTCAGAATCAAAATCAACAATATCAGAATAATATCCTTCAATCAAATTCAGAACACGAAACCAATAACCTTCTTCAATAATGTCATTATTTTCTAAAATTTGAATATTAATCATATATTAAATAGTTTAGAGAAAATAAAGTACATAGCCACAAGCCATAATATTGATAATATTATGTAGAACTGATTGCGAAGTTTTAATTCAGACTTCAAATAGGATGTATAGCGCATATTCTATTATAATTTTTATTTTGATTGAGAAAAAATAATTTTATTTTCATGATCTTTTAATTTATTAGCATTTTTAACAACAATTAACCAACTACTTATAATAATAATTAAAGATATTATTATAGCGCCAAATATATTTTTTAAAATATCATAAACAAAATCATTGTTTGACAACTGACCTGTCCAACTAAACATATTGTGTTTAGAATTTATTATGTGTAAATAATTATTTACCAACATCCATTTACCATTGTGATAAATAAAATGGTTTTTATCCACACATTTACAATATTTATTAAAATGTATTTTTCCATTTGGGCATTTTTTAATCATTTGAAAAATTCTTCCTGATAAGTGCATTGCAACACCACTTCTCTAATACCAGGCATTCTATTGATAATTCCTGCTACATATAAAGTTCTATCTTCTACTGATTCTACTTTAGTTTTTGGAAGTCTTGATATTTTTCCAGATATAATGCAAGTTCCATAAGTTACTCTCACATCGGCATGACTAATATCTAAATCGTGTTTTCCGAAATAGGATCTTGCCTGTTTATTTAGTCTTACATCTACACTATTCAATATTATTCACATTATAAGCATATTCAATAACATCTTCATATGTTAATGTTTGAATATTGTTTTTATCGACTATCATATAACCATTATTTTTCATTTTCAAAACCATACCAATTTTAATTTTATTTTTAGATAATTGTTCGCGGCGAAACTCTTCATATGGTTTATCTATTAATTCTGGATAATAAGAGTAATTAAATTTTAAAAATTTTAGATTAGAATATTGTGTCATCATTTTATTATACTGATTTTCTTAATCCAATTTTATATTTATGAGGAATTCTAGCATTAATTCTTGATAAATATCTGATAATAAAATTTTTTTTCATTAAATAGTTTATCTTGGTATTCTTCGAATGAATTTGGTGTATTGAAGGTTAAAAAATCATCAGAAAATGCATCACATCTAATAAAACCGTAAAATTCTTTAGCGATGTTATCTAAAATTAATTGAATAATCCAATAACTAAAATTACCAGCGTAAATTTCCCTTAATTCAAAACTATTTTTATTATTTAACCAACATTGAATTTTGTTAATATCATGTTCTTCATCCACAACAATTTCAAAATAATTAGATTTATTATCATAATCAATTATTGTTAAACATTCGTAACAGTAATTATCATTAAGATTCTTTATTAATGATAATACTTTATTTTTTGTCATATTTTTCTTAGTTATAACTTTATCATGATTTGCCATTATTTTTCTTCTTTAACATTGGGCATGGATTCTGATAATATATAGGTATTCCGCCTATATCCCTGCCTTTCCATTTTCTACAAACACCTTTGCCTTCGCATAAAGAATCATGTAATAATCTAAAATCTTTATGATCATGCGGTAATTTTATATAACAACCTTCACCTTTACAATTGCAGATACCAATAATATTTTGGTTTTTATCAAAAATATCACTGTATTGGTCATTATTAATTAATTTAAATCTTTTCTTTATTTTAAATCTTCTCTTTGTTGTGTGCATCTTATATCATCCTTCATTCTTAAAATTACTTTTAGATAATATGATTTACGAGTAATTTCTTTTATTTTTCCATTATTTAAGAATTTTCTAAAATTATTAGATAATTCATATTCGCCTCTATAATCAGTCAATAATTCAAATTGGCAACAAGTTAACGTAAATCCGGTTTCCATATTAATTTGGAGAATATTTTCAGAAACACTTACATAATATTTCTCCATTTATTTTAAATCAAAGTTCTACCTAATCCAGGAATCATAAATTTAATAGTTGGAATGCCTATATTACAATATGCTTGGCAATTATTCTCACTATCATCCACAGCAATTAAAATATCATATGTTTCTTGTATCTTTAATGCGGCATTTCTTTTGTATTTTGCATGAATATCTTGACTATTAAATGAATAATCTTCTTCAATTAATTTTTCATCATGCATAATTAATTCACAAGTATTATCCCAAATATTTTCTTCTTTGAGCCACTTTAATGTGGGGACACGATTATTTTCGCCTCTTGCTGTAATAAAGAATATTTTATTTGGTTTATAAAAATTTGTTAACATTGTTAAAAGATCAAGACCTTCTTCAATTACTGTATCACCGGCGCAGTCTTTATTATATTCATAAATTGATTTAATAAAATTCTTAGAATCTTTTTTTTCATATGCATCCATATCTAAACGCTTAAAACGATTCTGACTATTTACCAGAATATTATCTAGGTCAATTATTATTGCTTTTTGTTTCATATATTTATAATACCTTTATTTGTGTAAGAATATAAATTGTTTCTTACGATTTGAATCATTTTCATTCCATATCTCTTTACTCGCACCACAATTAAAACAAAAATAAATATCTATAAGATTATTGTATTGATTTTGACTGTTTACGAAATGCCAATCATGTTTCTGCTGGGCGCATTTTTGGTTTTGGCTGGGGAAATATAATTCTGGAATAATGTTTTTCATTGTTTTTATTATTGAGGCACTGGTTTAAATTTTTGGGAGGATAGCGTATTAGGTGGTGTGTGACACAGAATTAAATTTACTCATGATTTATTGTTTTAAATATTCTGGACAATTAAACCTGAGTAAATATAAAAACTCTGATCCTACATCTTCTGTATGGTTATCTTCAAACATTACAGTATAACTATAATTATTTAATACTTTTGTCACTCGGCATTTATGCAGGTATCTTTTAGATAAATCTGGCAAATAAACTTGCCAATAAACTTGCTGAAGTTTATTATTACCATATGTAAATATGACTTCATCACCTATTTTAAAATTTTTCATAATTATTGTTTTAAATATTCTGGACAATTTTTAAATAGATGCAGATCGTAATCTGAAAAAAGTATTTCAGTATTATCTTCAAATTTTACCATATAACTATTATTTCTAATTTTTATAACAATACCAATCTGCATTTTATATTTATTTCCATATAGATTTATAACTCTGTTTCCAACTTTAAACCTAGTGTTCATAATTCTTTAAACAAACAATCCATAAACATCTCTATTCCTTTTTTTAATAAAATTGTTTATTTGAGTCTCTTGTTTTTCATTTAATTCAATTCGTTTTGCTTTAAAATTCGGCTCAACAATAAATTTCATTTTATCAAACGGTATTTGTGCTTTAAGTTGAGATCCTGACAAAATCATTTCCACATCTTTTCTCTCTGCCAATGCCATACCCTTTTGCACCGTAGAAATAATTAGTAAATAATCAAATTCCACATTATGTGATTTATGAATAGAATTTTCTCCAGCCAAATTAGCAATGGCTAATTGAGATGTAGTTCGTGACCTTGGCTGAAAAGCCTTTTGCTCTGTTTTAATAGAGATTTTTTTTCCATTCCAAATTGCATCATAAGCAACTTCATCAACATAATCTATTTCAAGAATCTCACTCAATTTATCATCCATAATTTCAGACTTAACAAATCTTCTTGTGGGTTTGTTAAGATTTTTTGCACAGGTTAATCTAGACGTGACTTCCAGAAATTCTTTTAATGAATCTTGATGGTCTATACACCGGTCATAAAATGCTGAGTCAGATAATTGGTGAGAATTGTTGAAGTCGTATTTATTGTTTAAATGCAGTATTTTTTTTATAATATCCATGAATATTATTACTAATATTTTGGATTAAAACATTTCTATATTTAAGTTGTTTTCATTAAATTCTATATACCAATGACTGGATCGTGATTTATCATTCATAAAATCAATAAATTTTTCTTTATCAAAAATTTCGTTATCTTCTATAGTACATGGATTACACTCAAATTCATTTAAAATATAATATTTTTGATTGTTTTCATCTAATCCATGTACTTTTATACAATACCATTCATCATAGCAACACGTCCTGTCGCCACAAGTCCAAAAATCTTTTTTTATTTCTGCTAAAAAATTATTCATATTAATTTATTATACTGCTAAAATCTAAGGAGAATTGAACTGTCTTCAAATAATATTCATCATTATAAATTATAATATGATTAATTATTTTTTAAATATTGTGGTTTTTCTGATGATTTTCTATCTATAATATCATCAGAAAGCAGACTCTGCCATGATAGAGTACATATATGATAACTATAATTGTTAATATTTGCATTATCATATAATTCAAATGGCATACAAACACACTTTGTGTTAATAATTTTACAACATATCCATATTTTAAAATGTTGCCATATAATATTTTTAGGATAATTGTAAAATTTCTTCATTTTATTTACTCTTCTTCATTTTCATCATCTGAATCTGAATATTGGTCAATACCTAACTGAGTCATGATATTAATCCACAAATCGATTTCCGATTGTGAATAATGTGATTGTCGTTTGGCAATTTCTACATTATTTTGTGAAAAATGACAATCACTATATTCTGAAATTGCTTTATTATATAATAACTTATGCTCATCAGTAGAAGAAGTTGTACCGTCCCTATATGTATAATGAATAATATTTCCACCAAAATCCAAAGATGTGTCATGCCACGTTAAAATATAACCTTGGTCTACTTTGTAAATTCCATAACAAAGTCCCTCACAATAATCAAAATTATTGTTAAATCCATTTTCAAATTTCTTAATAGCCTCTGAAACTAATGAATATGCGTCGTCAATATCTTCAAACAATAGAATTTCAATGTCTGGATCTTCACCTAGATATTCAGATTCCGCGTCTGGGGTTAGCACTAGTTTAAAAATTGGCGTGACATCGCTAAATTCAAAATATTGATTGTCTGTGGGAGATTCATCAACAATCCATTTCTGACCTAGTGATGATAATTTCTGTAGTTGATTTGTTAATTGTGTGTTCATGATTTTGTTTTGTTTTGTTAGTAATTCGTGCGCCAGATTTTTTATAAATAAAATAAATGCCTGGCGCGTACACTTATTTTATTCGACACTAAGGTATAATCGCTGAATTTTTTTTACATTGAATTCAGGCAATGTATTTATTATTTATTGAGTGGAAATACCGATTTTCTCCACAAAAGCATCTTCAGAGCATAATAACTGAATCTAAGCGAGAAACCACTGCCGTTTTTCTGTTTTAAACTATCAATAAATAATAAAAATTGTCAAATTAAAATCCGGTTCTTACATTTATATCTGTATTAAAATGGATTTTAGAATTAATTCGATAATAATCTCTAAGATAGAGCCATCGGCCATTGCCGATGCATATAACATCATCTGGGTCTATATATTCAATAGTTATATTTGAGTTAAAAATTGGTACTTCAAACCAAACATGATGTCGCGTTGGCCAAAAATCATGATCATGTAAATATACTGGATAATCCACCGCAGTATACATAGGATCATAATATGTACAGTCAAATAATTCAAAATTTAAATTTAAATAAATATTAAATTCTTGATGCGTATGCAAATACCGTAAAAGTCTATTAAATTGCTGAGAAGACCGAGTTGAAACTCGATGATTTCTATATTCTCTAGACCGTAGTATATTTTGATCATGTCTACTTACTGAACCATGATATGGTTCATGTTGTTTAGGATGACCATGAAAATGTTGAGATGCGAAAACACTCGTTAATGACATTACAAATATTGATATAATAAAAATTATTTTTTTAATCATATATTTATTATACTGATTTTTTAAAAAATTATTTCTTAAATTGTTTTCAGATAATTAATAAGCCATTGTCTAGAATTTTCTTCAAGTATTGTAACCGGTAAATTAGTGTTTTTCCATCTTTCATCTTTCATCAAATATTCTAATTCTCTATAACTTAATCCACCACGCTCAGCAAGTCTATTCAATGTTTGATAATGATTTTTTAATGCTTGTTCTTCATGTGGTTCAATTAAATACCATGGAATTGACTTCGGTCCATCTTCATGAGGGCTGAGAATCGGAAACAATTTTATACTCTGAGATGTGACCTGCCTTACATATTCAGAACCTGCTTGACCCGCTTCTACTTCAGAAATATACGGGCCGAATTCAACACCTTCGTACACGAAATACCAATCACCATTATCTTTTTTAATTAAATTCATATTATTCCTCTAGTGGTTCCACAATCACATGTATCATTTTGCCGATTAAAAATAATCCAATTCCAGCACAAATCCAACCACCTACCGGCGCGTGAGTATTGAATAGGTCGTAACTAAACCGAAATAAAACGATAGCGCAGTAGAGAAGAAAAATTACTGTATAAATTAATTTCTTAATATTTTTTATCCTAAACTCAATCCATGGTTAATGTACTTATCTTCTTTCATAGTCACAAAAACGAAATTAGCACTTGCAACATGAATTCTTTTTGCATCATTAATTTCTGATGTAGGTTCTGGTTCTCTATATGCCTCAACTTTCACAGAGATAGTTTTATAGCGCATCTCAACAATCTCCGCATCAATATAAATAATGTCACCCATAAATGATGGGGCATGAAAGGTTCCTTCAAATTTATATGTTACGGCGTTATCACATTCTGTACCATATAATACCTGCCTCACACAACTCGCGGCGGCTAAATCTAGTTCGCTAAAGAATGCGCCACCAAATATGAGTGGGATTTTATGGTTAGTGTGCTTACTCAGCACATAAAAATTAGTAGAAAATTTTGTGTTCATGGCTTATTATAGTTTTTATTTTTGATGATAATAACTAGACTTTAGAAACTATCCTTTAATAATGGTTTTAATGTAAAAGTTAAAGGAAAATTTTGAATCGAAATTATAAAATTTATTTTAGTGATTAACATAAAAAATATTATATTTATGGTCTTTATTTGATAATAATCTGTGACATTTATTAAACACCACAATTAATATCCGCGCGGCCAAGTCGCCCTCTATAGCATTATAAATTATTAATCTTTCATCTTGAGTTTCATGATATTCTTTTAATAATAATTCATGCTCAACGATTTTATTATTTGCTTCTTTTTGTAGATGAGGCGGCATCAAGATAATTGTTGAAGGATCTAAATTTAATACTGGAAGTGCAAAACTAATATTTTTAGTTCGAGGAATAAATTCTTCATTAAACAATTTATTAATAATATTGGTAATTTCATATTTATCATTAAATCTGTAAATTTTATGATCGGAATAATCATCAAATTTAGTTAGCAATCTATCTTCCATTGGATAATTAATGTTTATATTATAAATACCATACTCAACTCTTTTTAATGAGTCTTCTAGATCTTTACTAATATTAATTACTTTTTGGGCAAAGGGATCATATACGGTAAATTTAGATGTTTTAATTAAAATTCTTTGTATATGTACTTCATTGAGACCACTGATTGTGTAATCAAATGAACGATTATAATTGTCTTCCATACATAATTTTTCTATGGATTGTTTAAATTCATCTATATTCATATATTATGAATACTAAACAATTGGGTCAAATCTTTCACAATCATATAATCTGTTATATTCATCTATATCGATGTTACAACATTTTAAAAATTTATCAATAGCATCATTTTTATTTTTAGCGATAACTAAGGTAGAATAATAAACACTACAATCTTCCCTACTTCCATTATCAGCATAGAAAAATAAATAATATTTATCTAAATCAGGATTATTAATTTCAAATTCAGTTTCTGACAATTCAGTTTCTGATTGTTTTTCTTCAATATAAATGTCGATATTTTGCTTAAGTCTTTCAAATTCTGTGTTCATGTTCATAATTTTATTATTGTTTTTATTTTTGATGAGATTTTCTACTATTTAAATATTCTGGACAATTATTAGGAATATATAATTTGAATTGTTTTTCAAACATACCTTTTGATATCATATAGTGATCTCTGGTGTTAAACACATTTTTATATTTAACACAAAATATTGTGATAAAACAAACTTTAACAATTAAAGTTGTTTTAATTTTACTAACATAAACTTCGCCTGGATTGTGATCATGATAAGTATTTTGGTTTCACATTAAATTCATATGATTATTTTGTAAATATTCCGGATAATTATTTAAAGTAATGAAGTTGTGATCTTTTATATGAACATCAGTATATATAAAAATATCATTTTTTGGCCAAAGATCATCATCGCTTAGCATCATAAGTGAATAATGTGTATTGCCATAAGCAACTTTTCTAATATCAACAACTTTACAATATTTTCCAACAACATGCCAACTATCACCAAATCTAACCACCATATTAATCTTTAAATCGTTTATAGTTATAATCATTTTATTTCGCTAGTAAATATTCTGGACAATCAAGTGTTTTGTAATATATGTCATTATAATTAAAATTTATGAAAACATTATGAATTTCAACAGTAACTTTATTAAGATAAAAACTTTTAATAATACCAACACAACCTCTAAATTTAGATATGCCTCCAACTCTAATTTTATCATTTATTTTATATTTCATAATAATTTTAAATATTCTGGACAATCAATTAATATAAACGACTCTATGCGACCGAAGCATTTTATGTCATCTCCAATCTTTATATAATAATATTCAGAAGATCTCTGACCTAAATAAGTACCTATTAATCCGGCTAACGATGATGGATATTTTATTCTCACAATATCATTGTTTTTAAGTTTTCTTTTCATTTATTTTTAAATACTCTGGTAAATCATTAAATAATCGTAAGTATTCGGCACATGATACTAAATTACTACCAATTTTATAATATGAATCATAATTCTTTATGATTTTAATTTTAAAATTAAAATTTCCATATCTTTCATTATTAAAATGATAATTTCCATTTCTGCGGTCTATTATTTCAATAATTTCAACTAAATAAATTCCATATTCTCTAAAAATTACTTTATCGCCAATATTAAATTTTGGATAATCAATGTTATTCATTATTTTATTGTTTTAAATATTCCGGACAATTTAACTTTGACATGTATCTAATGGCAAAGTCTATTTCAAGATCTATCCAATGTAAAATATTAGATTTTTCAACCTTAATTATTATTTTTAAACTAGCATCATAAAGTTTGTCTCTTCTGTCAACTATAGAACTGATTTTTCCAATTGCATAATTTTCATTATATCTATATTTTATGATATCTCCGATTGAATATTTGGGCGAGTCAATGTTATTCATTTAATTTTAATTTTTGATTGGCGATTCTTTATTAGTTTTTTCTTTTTTTCTATTTTTTGTTCTTCTAATATTGATAATGGCACACAAATAATTGATTCCTCCTTCGCATGCAACTTATCATCTTTAATAAAAGAAATCCCTTCAATATATCTAATTGCCACGTCTTTTTTGATCGTGAGGCCATTCACCACAAAATCTTCTTTCAATAAGTATAAAGTAATTTTTAATTTTGGTTTTTTGATAATTTTTGTAGCCATGATTTTAAATTATAGTTTTTATTTTTATTGGTATTTTTCAGATATTTTGGTTTTTTAATTGTTTTATATGATTGTAAATCATATTTATAAGTTACTACTTCTTCAATAATCAGAACATTTAATTCATCATTCTTATGTAGTTCTATTCTACATAAATCATCTACAAATGGAATTTCAGTTGTGCCAATAAACCTGCCAATCTGACCTGTAGAAATAATCTTTACTAATTTACCTTTATATAGTATCATTATTTTATTGTTTTAAATATTCTGGACAATTTTGGTGAATCTTTATAACATTATCTCTATGAATCATATGATATCCAGATTGTTCAAAATATGGAACTTTTACATCACAAAAATGTAAAATTATTATATCGCAACAGTCATGTTGTACAATTGCAAATTGCCCAATATATTCTGTATAATTTGAAAAAACTATTTTAATTTTTTCACCTTTTTTAAATTTAAAATCTTTCATTGTATCAAATATGTTGGTTTTGGATTATAAATACGATACCAGTTTTCGGTCAATGTGACTCCATACTGTAGGTTATTTACAAAAATAGCATGCTCATCTAGTAATTTGGCTGAAATACTACCATCTTCTATTCCATAATTAATTACGACAAATAATATGTTCTGAAATTCTGGAGCGCCATTTAATTCATTGCTAATAATAATATCGCCAGGTTTAAATTTATTCATTGTTTTTCAAATATTTTGGTTTCGGTATTGTAATTAATTTAAGATTATCTTCATTCATCCGAAGCCAACCATGACCACTTTGATTATTTAATAATATAATATCATAAATATATGTGTGGTTGTTATCTATTGGGTGAATTATTGCGCGAACTATACCTTTATATAATGCGCCTCTGGAGCAAACCATAACATAATCACCAAGTTTATTTTTTTAAATATTTCGGTATTGTAATTAATTTAAGATTATCTTCATTCATCCAAAACCAGCCATGATGTTTTGATAAAATAATCTCATAATTTTTTATACGATTATTGTCTATTGTACGAACTATACCTTCTTCAAATATACTTCTTGGCTTATTCCTAACTCTAACATAATCGCCAGGTTTAAATTTATTCATTGTTTTTTAAATATTTCGGACAATCTATATCAATATTATACCCAAGATTTCGGAGATTTTCTAATGTTATCTTCCTATAATCTTCATAATCCTCAAATAACGGCTCATCTGAACCAATTATCATTTCAATTGCATAAATAATATTATAATTATGGTTATATTTTAATTCTTTTAATAAAAAAGGTAAAATATTTGGCCCAAGATTTATAATATTCTGGTAATGAAAATCTAGATACGTCATACATGATTGTTTAATCCATATATTATAATGATAATAAAATTTTTCAGATAAAGTCATAATTTTCACTGTTTGAACTCTGCGCAAAAACAATTATACAATAAATAATATTGTTTTCATAATTGTTTTAAATATTTCGGACAATCTGGAATAATTACTTCAAATTCACTGATTGTTACTGGATAACAATAGATTTCATTATTAATTTCTATATCAAAACAATTTTTAGAATAAACAGAAACATAATTAATTCTGCCAATTTTACCTATGATATTTTGAAATTTACATATTAAAACTTTAATTTTAGTACCTCTAACTAGTTTCATTTTGTAAATATCTTGGGCATTTTTTTTGAATATATTTTTTCAAACATGAAGGAAATACAGATGCGAGTGTTCTATTTTTATTAAAGTATCTCACATCATACATGTAGGAATATATTGGAGAACTGGCTTTATACACTATTACACACAAATCATTTTTGTAATTGCAACAGATCTCGCCTATTTCATATTCTTGTTCATGATTCATGATTTTAACAAATATTCTGGACAATTATCAATTGGCACATGTAAATATGAAATTCCTTTATAATCTCTATACATTGAGTAAATATCTGATAAATTGTATATTTTGTTTATATTATTTATTGAATAATTAGATTTAACACAACGCATAAAATTATCATAACTGCCAATATATATTTCATTACTCAAATGCATTAAATTAAGCGCTACAGAATTAGTGAATAATCCATTAGAACGTTCAACAATAATTTGTTTTTTACTCCTCATTATATAAATTGTCATAATAAATACCTTGGTTTTTCTATCTTGTAGTACTCCCTAAGTTGAGGCACACCCATATATCTTGTGATTTTTGAACATGTGTTAACTACATAAATACAATTCCCTTCAATCTCCAACACTTTATAATGACTTGGCCAATACTTTGAATAAACAATATCTCCAACTTTTATATCTTTTATTTTCATATTAAATATCCTGAACAATACATGATTTTATATAAGAATTATTAATCTAATAAAGCCGTAGTGCAACCATCTAATCTATAGTAACGATAATTTTAATTCGTCAAATAAGATTATCTTTTAAATAATTCGGACAATTAAGAATTTTATCATAAAATGCTTTAAGTTGGTGTTCTGTAAGATTTCCATCATACTTCCAATTATTATGAGTATAATAAGCAACTGATATCGTTCTATTATTACAAAATGCTAGAACTTTATGATAATTATTAGTACCTTTTAATTTTATAATATCTCCAACAATCAGTTCCTCAATACTCATCATTTTATTCCGAATGCATCATTTGATAATCGTTCGTTAAATAATGTTCTTACACGGCTAGAAATAGCCTTGTTTACATCTTTTTCAGAAAGATTATTATCCCTAAGAACATCACTTTCTTCCTTATGGATATCATTAACCATCCATCGAATTAAATCGCCCATTTTTTCTATTGATAATGAAACATCTGGGAAAATAATAGAAATTGCCTGATCCATTCTATTTTCTGTTACAGAATACTCCACAAACTCATTGATCGAATTTAATTTTTCGGTATCTACTGATGCCAAGGTTTTAACCTTGCTGATCGAATGTTTTTCTCCTTTAACTTTAAAAATCAAGCGTTTATTATTATGGTAACCATACCAACAGACACCTTCGCCAATGCCGCTATGTCCAAATTGCTTCGCCACGGGGCATTCTTGCTCTACTTTTTCAGTAATATCTACCAATGTATTTTGTGATAATAGTGGATTATTAAAATCAATATCAATTTCATAAACTCCATAATCTTCTATATTGTAAATTAGATTGTCTGGGTCACGATACTGAGAAAAATCAATCCATTCTTTTTCTTGAATTTCATCGCTAGTATCAGTAAGGGATACACCAAAAATAAAGAAAGACTTTGGAATATTATTAATCGCTACATTATTATTAATACCTTGGCCCGCATATTCACCGTATATAGATATAACTCTATCACCAACATTATAATTAGATTTAATGTCATTAAAAATATTAGTAAATGATTCTAATCTCTCTAATGCAAATTTTGCAAAACCCATATTGTCTGACTCAGGTGTAATAATTCTCTCGCGGCTTTGCACCCAAACATCATCACCATGATTACATACAGAACTGCAAGTCCCATGTAACTTCACTGTGCCTTTAAATTTAATCGTAGGTTTTACAAAATTTCTTTCATAAATAGGTTCTCCATTATCATCTGTGCCCATTAATCTGGCTCGATTCATATTAGAGATAATATTGCGAAATTGTTCGATGTCATTGAATCTTGTGAAAGTAATCATAATTTATTATAGTTTTTATTTTTGTTGGGTTTTTTTAAATATTCTGGACAATTAATGCATTTAATATCGCTTTCAAAAAGATAAAATCCTAAACTTGAATCTATGGATACTGCATAGTAGGCTTGATGCGACATATGTTCAGTGATAATAACCGATTTATTATTAATAATCTGACTTTATCTCCGATTTTATATTTCATAATATTGTTTTTAAATAATTCGGGCATTTTAATTTAATTATTTTATTAAGAGAACTTTGAAACATCCATAATTTTTCATAATTATTTATCTCTACATAACATGTTTCAACAGATTCGACTAAAATTATATAACCAATACTTCCAATTAAACTTGGCCTTCTGCAACGTTCATTAACAATTACTTTATCTCCGATTTTTAATTTCGTCATTTTAAATACTCTGGACAATTTATAAATTCTATTTCATTAACCATACGAATGGGAAAAATTCTTAACATACCATCCATTAAAACAATAAAACTATTTGTGCGAATTTTTTCCACATAACCAACATGACCTACAAAACTCAAATCACCCAATTTATTAACAACAACTTTGCTACCAATTTTAATCAAAAACTATGTCTCCTTTTAAATAATTTTTTAACAATTTTTGTTTTCCTGAGATTTCACATTTAACAATAGCATCTTGATATCTCACTGTTCGGATTTTTTCACAGGCACGATTTCCTGATCCAATTTGAGATTTTCTATTATCATTTCTTTGATTATGTGTTTTATTTTTCTCCAATTCAGAAATTTTTGCTGATAGCAAATCTACTGCAATTAGTTTATTTTTATATTGACTACGTTCAGTCTCTATTCTGACCTGAATACCTGTTGGAATATGCGTGGCTATAACGGCAGAAAAAGTCTTATTAACATTCTGGCCTCCTGCACCGGAGGAATGAGTCATTCTAAATTCTATATCTTTTTCATCTATTGAAAACAAATTATTATTAGGTATATCTAATACAGCAACTGTTATAGAAGATGTTTGAATTCTACCTTTCTTTTCCGTTGGAGGAATCCTCTGAAATCTATGTGCGCCGGATTCTTTTTTAAACTTTTCTAAAGCATTTTTGCCTTCGACAATAAAAACAATTGAACCGGATTTATTTTCTAATAACTCTATTCAATAATTCAATTTAGACGCGAATTTATAATAAATTCCATATTGAATATCTAAAAGCAAGCGACTATCGTCACCGCCTTCACCTTTGTAAATTTCTACAATTATTTTATCCATAATATTTTTTTCCTTCTATAAGAAATAGTCACCTATTTATTCAGGTTTTACTAAATCTATTAATTCAAAACCCAATAAAGTGTGTTGACCATCTTTATTTTTAGTTTCTGACCACTTTAATGTAACATGTGATCCACTTTCAGTGAGAAAGCCATTAATAATGTCTAATATCCCAACAAATTTACCCTCGCCATTTTTACATGGCCTAGAGTGTACTGGGATTGTAGGGTGATCTGTCAATAACTCATTTGTCGTAAATTGTCCGCAAAGCATAGACTGTAAGCACATAGGATCTGCGTCATGTGCCTCATTCAAAATTTTCAAGATATATTCTTTATCTATATTCATGTATTATTATATCAATTATTTATTGTTATTGTTTCAAATATTCTGGGCAATCTATAATTTGATCCAGTAAACAATCAGGATATATTGACATATATTCATAGCCAGATATTAATCCTGATACATAATAACGACCATCATTTAACAATAGTGTAATAACCACACGTTCTTTATTATTATATTTTATATTAATCAATACATCGCCAACTTTATATTTATGCATAATTTATTTTAGGTATTCCGGAGGAGTATTTTTAACTAATCTCAAATCTTTTTCTTCTACATATAATCTTTTGCCTGGCGAATAAGTAGTGTTGGATGTTGTATAATTATCTAATAATTTAACTAAATAATACTCACTAAATGATTCAATTTCACATTTTATAGGTGATAAATTCTGTGCTTTTTCCAAGCGTAATATTTTGTTATTAACTAAATAACAAATGTCTTCTTTTTTAAATTTTTTAATTTTCATTTTTTAAATATTTTGGTATTTTTAATTCACAATGTTTAATATTTAAATAATAAATCTCACTTTCATATAGTAAGCCAATATTATTATATAAAGGCATTAGTTCGCAATATCCAGTATAATATCCGATATTTTTTATCAAATATTTATTATTATTATATAATACCAAATCTCCTATTCTAAATTTAAACTTGAAAATATATTTTTCATCTTCTGTGAGTTCAATAATTCTTAAAAAATAAAAAACACCAATAATCGTTACACATACTATAAAAACAAATACATTAATCATTTTTTAAATACTCTGGATATTTTTTAGATAATCTCAAAAAATCTTCTAACATCCAAAAATCACCATTGCGATCACTTTTATTAACTAAATAAAGTTCTGGAACAGTACTATGAAAACCGACAATAATTACACGAGAAAGTTCACATATCTCCTTTTTAAATTTTCTCATTTTTTAGATAATCTGGATATTTAATTAATTTATAACTTCTTATTAAAATATCATTAGGTATATTACTTGCAATACCGCTACGAACTCCAAGAATTTCATAACCAAGAAATTTAGACTCATTAATAATTTTATAATAATTACCATTTTTATATTTTAAAAAATCACCTACTATTAAATTGTCAAATTGAGATTGTGTCATGATTTTTGTTTAAAATATTCTGGACAATTTAATACAAAACTCATTGTACTATAATAAATATTGGCCGAAGTTCCTTCTTTTGGAGGATGGGTAATTGATTTCAAACATTTTCCTGTGTAACTACAGTTGTCTATATTTTCTGTAATGACATATATTTCGTTATCAGCCCTAAGAGTGCCGTGTAATCTCACAATATCTCCAATTTTAAATACTCTTTCCATTTATCAATATGCCTCCATTGTAATGTTCCTTGAATGGCAACATCATAGAATAATTTACCATTCAAATGATCTATTTCATGTTGAGCAACAACAGCAGGAAAACCCTCAAAACAATATATATTATTTTTACCTTCTAGGTTCATTGCTTTTATTTGGATTTTATAACTTCTTTCTACATTTCCAAACAATCCCGGTACACTCATACAACCTTCATCACAAAATTGTGAACCATCTGCATCAATTATTTCAGGATTTATTAGTAATTCGGGTGCAAAATTTTTAGCACCCACAATAATCATTCTTTTACTATATCCAACTTGTGGGGCTGACATACCAACAAACCCATAAGAATAATGTCTCCACAATTCATTACTAATTTCAAGTAATTCTTCGCGCGATTCGTTCGATATTATGTCTGAAACTTTTCTTAAGATAGGATCTGGAATTTTAATTCCAGGATTGGATGCAGATGTGTGATAATACATCTTTAAAAATGGTTCTGGTATCTGTAGTTCTTTCATAATTTTAAATATTTCGGACAATCTTTTAACAACGAAACACAATAAAAATATTTACTTGGTAATTCATATATTACGCCGATTCTATATTCATTATTCATAGGAACCTCTAATAATTCTAATGTAATTCTATCATTATCTATGTGATTTATTTTCGATTTCATACCAAAAAAATTCAACTGGGCATTTTTATTCCAATATACAATATCACCTATCTTAAAATTACTTTTCATGATTGTTTTAAATATTCTGGACAATCTTTTAACAATGAGACATAATGATAATATTTACTTAGCAATGCATATCTTTCGCTGAGTCTATTATTTTAATTCATAGGAACTTCTAATAATTCCACTGTCGTTCTATCATTATCTATATTAATTATTTTCGATTTCATACCAAAAAAACTCAACGCGGCATTTTCATTCCAATATACAATATCACCTATCTTAAAATTTGTTTTCATGATTGTTTTAAATATTTCGGACAATTATTAATTGTATCAAATTCTTCTTCGTATATCAAAAAATCATACTTGTATATATTGTGACTATACTTGAGTTTTTTATTACAAAACTGTATTTTTATAGTTACATCACTAATAAACAAAACTTTACATATCTCGCCAAGGGCATATGCCCACGCGGCTCCTTTAGTGCGCAAAATATCTCCTTCTTTAATTTTCATTTTTTAAATATTCTGGACAATTGCCCATTATCCTCATATATTTGTTAATCCATAAATAATCTGAATCATTAAGTACAAAGGAAGCACTGATTAAATTAAATTTACATATATCGCATAATCCATCACAGTCACAAGAATAATAAAAATACCCCCAAAGATGCTTTGTAGCACATGTATTGCAAACTTTTATTTCATTTCCTTTCATTAACTTTTATCTAAACTATTAAATACATAAATAATATACCTAAACTAAACAAAAAACAATTAGTAAATCTATTAACATTAGATTTATGACATTCTGGAACTAGTATCGACGCGCCGAGATATAAAAACATACCTGTAAAAATTGCAAGAATTTCGCTCATTAATATCTTGCTTGGGTTAATTAATAATGAAATACCCACACCTATAAAGGGCATAATTGAATCAATTAATAACCATTTTAATTTATTATTGTTTACGATTGTTACAGCGTTAAAACCGTCAGCCAAATCATGAAAAATTATTCCACAACTAACAGCAATACCGATTGCAGGGTTTACCTTAAAAGTTAAACCTATCATTAATCCATCACATATTGAATGTGCGCAAAGTGCTAATACATTGCAATAATTATGAAATTTATTATCACAATTATTTTCTGTTCTTTTTGATAAAGAAAACCAGTTGTTAATTATAAAATATAAACCAAAACCAATTGATATAAACGGTAATATTTTTTTAAGATTATTAAGTTCTGCCGACTCTGGAAGAAGATCAAAAATTCCAACACCAACCACGCTACCAGCCGCGAAACTGGACAATAAATTTGAGTATTTGGATAATTTAATTCCAAATAATCCTCCAATCATAGTTGTGAATGACGTGATTAGAATTAAAAAAAATAATTTCATATTTTATAAATACAGTGGCTTCTTACGTTTACTATTTATCACATAATGTTTAATAATTTCTGCACATTTCTGCACATCTGATTCAGAACCAAGCCAGGCCGATTCTGAATAAAGACGATAATAAGCACAGTGTCCAAAACCTTTAGGTTCAAAAGTCACACACATTCTGCCTACAAAAAGAATAAGAGGCCCATCATAATTGTATTTTATTTGTAAATTATCTAAAATAGTTTTCAATTCATCCACGATTATTATACTTTTTATTTTTAATGTGAATTTCTTGTCAGGTACTTATTATAATAAGTATTAAATTATAAATATGCCATATACACAACATAAAGGAATAGATGCTAGTCATTATGATGGAAATCCAGAAGTAGACATGCATCTCGCTAAAAAATCCGGAATAGATTTTTGGTTTGAAAAAGCATCTGAGGGGCTTGTAAAAGACCCTACATTCGCCAATCGACAACCTAGAATTAGGGCTACATTTCCAATTAGGGGTTGGTATCATTTTTGTCATTGTGATGGAATTGATCCAAAATTACAAGGCATTTTTTTTGCTGATACAATCGGTAAACTTCAAGATCATGAATACGCGGCGTTTGATATAGAACAAGGATGGGGATCACTTACGGGCGAAGAAGGTATTCAGTATCTTCTAAAATTAATCAGTGCTTTTAAATTTAAAACAGGATCAAAAGATAATCAAATTATTATTTATGGATCATTAGGCTGGCTTCGAGGACAATTTGGTGAATCACTATCAAAACTGACTAATTGGCATTTATGGGCCGCGCGGTATAATAGCACCTTGGGTGACACTAGTCCATGGTCAGCGGCATTAATTTGGCAAAATTCTGAAACAGGAAACATTAATGGTGTTAATAATAAAAATGCTGATACTGATATTTGGCTAGATGGTCATTGGCCATTATGATATTTGAGATAGTTTTCAAGATAGTCTGGTATATTGATTGTGTGATGCCTAGGTATTACAAAATGCCTAACATTATCAATTAATGGAAAACTCAATTTGTTTTTTTGTGGATTTGAAGAATGATTAGGATTATTAAAAATAATCGGACCATTATGACTTCCTGTGGATATAGAGATTATTATCATTTTAAATATTTTGGACAATTATTAAATAAGCGAATTTTTGATTGATGAATACAATAAGGAACATTGTTATCTATATTAATCATATATATATAATGACTGCTATACTCCGCATCACGTTTTTGAACTCTCATTAAAAGGCCTTTGTAAATTACAAGATCACCTTCTTGAAATTTTAATCTTTTTCCTTTAAATTTTTGTTTTTTCATGTTTTAAATATTCTGGATAATGACAATGAAACCGTGGTTTAGGTAATTCGTCAATCAATAAAAGTTTTGGATAACAAATCGCATTTGAAATTGGAGCAACCATAGCATCTGCTAAAGATTTTCTTCCCTCATATGAATCTAACGCCTGGATTATAATATTCTGCTTTATAATATCATGTTTCACAAATTATTTATACATTTTTAATAATTTGTGAAGAACTTCTAATTTTATCTCCTAACCCATCAACAATTTTTATATTTAGCATGTCGCAAACTTCTTTTTCAGGTATTTCTCCGGCGAAACGGTCGCCACCTTTTGCAAAAATATTTGGAACAATAATTTTCAATGTATTACAACAACTTTTATCTTGGTCAATTGCAAGTACTACCTCATCAACCATTTTTAATGATGAAATAATCCTTACACGATCTTCCTCGCACATTAATGATTTACTTTTCTTTAATGATGCTTGATAATCATTATTTACAATCACAATTAAATAATCACCTAGTAATTTTGCTTTTTCAAAACACTCAATATGCCCCACATGTAACGGGTCATAGTAACCGCTAGTGCAAACTTTAATCATAATCTTATCGTAATAGAGAAATTAACACTATTATCATTTATTGATACTGAATTAAACAATAATTTAGGAATAGACATAATTATATTGCCTTTAAACTCATAACTATTAATTTTATATTTTTTTAGTTCAGACATAATTAGACTATTGATTTTAGACCGGATAAATCCAAAAAATGATAAACCTAATATTGTAGAATCTAGAATATTAATTTGAATGTTATTATCTATCGCTGATAAACCTATCTTAATTTGCGCTACTGATTTTTTAATAATTATTGAATTATCAATAATAGATATTGGCAAAAATGAAGGAATATCAGATTGACATAAATTAAGATACATCTATTTCTATTGTAAGATGATCCTTTTCCATGGCTTTGTTCATGAAAATGTGAGAGCCTTGGAACACCACACCCTTCAACATACTTTTCGCAACTTCCAAATTAAGTCCTGGAACTAACTGTTCTAATAAAATAATTGAATCTGTAATTTCAGGGTCCGTGATGCTAATTTTCGCCATACATTAATTATACAATTTTATTGTTCTAATAATTTTGCTACAGAATTATCAATATCTGATTTAAAAGGCTCTTTTCCTAGTGATATTTCTGGCACCCAACTGTTCATTTTAACAGCAACTTTGGTCCCGTCAGTAGCGGCAGTCATATAAGATGCATAATATTCCACAAGGTAATAAAATGTCCGATTATTTAAATCAAATTCTCTATCTAAAATCATACCTTTGGTTTCAAAGGGCAATACTCCAAACCCATTTTTGTGAGTTACTAGTATTCCTACATCAAACATTGGATTTGGTCTAGAAGTGTTTTCTCTAATAAGTGCTTTTGCATACTCTTCAAAACTATATTTGTCCACATTGTCTGCAAGTACATAATATTCTGGCTCATTTAATTGCTGTGCCACTTGTGAATAAGCCTGTTTAATCATGCTTAATAGAGCCTGTTGATCTGGAGAATCATTCCCATGATTTCTCCTGCTCGTAGGTGCAAAAATAGAATATAAGTGGCCATTTAGTTCAACCCTATATCCTAATGATATTAATTGGAATATTAAATCACTTAAACTGCTTGCATTATTATTGTTAAATATTTTTTTCATAATTTATTTTGTTTTTATTGACCATTTATCAGGGATTCCTGACCATGTGTGGGAACCATTAAATGACAAGTCTGTAGGAATTAATTTTACCACACGAACAATATCAATACTATATTTATCTTTCCAATGATTTAGTGTACGCTCATCTTCTGCAATCTCAAAAACAATCCATTCTTGATTTTGAAAACCTCCATGCACCGCATCTCCAATCTTTAGTTCTATCCATCTTTCATTAGTCATACCATATTATATTTTTTATTTTTATTGAGAATTTTTAAATTAAGGCAATTGACTAACCAAACTCACATTGTATTTTCTTCTAGGAGCCAGAGGTCCTACAGCCGTAATTACTGTCATGGACAAATTGTACAGTTCTACAAACGAATTTCCTACGGAATTCTCACTACCAATGTATACCCAAGATTGTGTTGCGAATTGTATTGTATTGACATTATAAGTTGGTAATGGGGAAATTAACCATGTAAAAGATGAATATAATGAATTATTAACTAAAGTGTTTGGAACATTATAAAGATTATTTAAAGGCCCTGTCGGGCCTTTAACATATGTTTCAATACCTAATAAAGTTACCGGTGTAACGTTTACTGGTGGTGTCCCATCAAATAGACCAACCCTTACGGGATAAACCGGTGCCCAAGTGCCATTAAAATTCATATTACATATCAGATATACACCTGAATCTCCAGTAGTATAAGCATTGAAACTAAAATATATACCTGTTATATATTCATTATATGGAATTACAGGGCCAGTCGGATTAGACGCTAAAATTGGCCAAGAAATCAAATCTCTAACATTGCCTCCGCCACCAGAACCATCATTTGGACAATCAATAAAAGTAGGACCAGTATTAGAAGGCCCAGTGGCTGAAAGCCAGCCTGAAGGATAGATCCAGTCAGTATAACCAACAGCACCTACACCTACGGGAACGGTAGCGCCTGTGAATCCAGAAGATGAAGGTAAATTCTTTACTTCATTAGCATTTTGAAATGTGTAGGTGTAAGTGCCCATTTTTATTATATTTCTATTTTATGACTGTTTCTACCTCATCACTAAATTCCAGAGTTCCCCCAAACGATTATCTAAGGAGGATTTCATGAATAAATCTGCGCGGTCTTTCACAGGTTCATTTTCATATGGGTAGTTCATCACATTTAAAATAAACAATAAATGTTCTTCAGTTAAATCCGTAACACACATTAACAATTCTCTTTTTTGTTCCACAGTGAGAAATTCAGGAATAGAAGATTGATAAATTTTTGCTTCTGATTCTAAATATTCTGTTAATTCTGGAAAATATTGTTGATCTTTGGGCAGAGCCTTATTTTCAGCCATTAATTTTTGTAAATCATCATGATTACACATGATTAGTGATTGTTCAAGAATTTTTTTTAATAACTTAACTGTTAGTTTCATTGAAAATATTATACATTTAAATTCATTTTTAAATGATAATCATACAAAGCAATACTTGCCGCGCAACTTACATTAATAGATCTATTTGACGCAAACGATGAAATAGCAACAATATCATCTGACATTTCTAAAAATTCAGAACAAATCCCTAGACCTTCATTACCCACAATGATTAAAATTCGCTTATTATAGTCCCATTTATAATTATTTATTGAAGTACTACCTTCACAATTTTCTAGACAAACAATTTTATCAAAATCATTTTTTATTAAATTAAAATCGTCAAGATCTTTCACATGATTTAAATTCAAATGGTTATGGGCGTTAATTGCACCTTTCCTATTATATTTTTTATCACCATAAATATAAACCTTCTTGCATCCAAAATTAAGTGAAGATCTTAAAATAACAGCCAAATTTAAATCTGAAACTAAATTACAAGTCATTAAAAATAAATTAGGAAACCTTCGTGATTCCAAATCTGCAAGAATAACTTCTTCTGATAGATGCTTATATTGATCAATAATTGCACGATTATCCGCACATTCAAAGCCTGAATCTCTGCATCTTTTTTGAAACTGCAATAGAGATTCACCAATCTCCATCTTTAATATTTCGGCAGAGGGGCGATGATCTGATTCTGAAAATTTATATCCACGATAACTCATATTACAATTATGATTTCTATTTTTATTGAGAAATTTTTAAATAATCTGGACAATCTTTTTTAAAGAACTTATTAAAAAGATGAACGCGGTCACGTAATAATATTTGTTTAACATCGCCTGATTTATAATTTAAAAAATCATCAATTAACATTACACTAATTACGTTAAGTGAAATTTTAATAATCCTCATTCTTTTTCTTTTATTTTTTTCATAATAGATAGGTGATGTAAAAATAATATCACCTATCTTTAAATTTTCTATTTTAATCATAATTTTAAATATTTCGGACAATTTCTCAACAACGAAATACATTTTGTACTTTCCAACTTATATATTACGCCGATTCTATATTCATTATTCATAGGAACCTCTAATAATTCTAATGTAATTCTGTCATTATCTATATGATTTATTTTCGATTTCATACCAAAAAAATTCAACTGGGCATTTTTATTCCAATATACAATATCACCTATCTTAAAATTTGTTTTCATGATTGTTTTAAATATTTCGGACAATTCCCCACTAATCTCCAGTATTTTAAAAAATATAAACTTGTAATAGCGCGTACTGAAACATTTTCTGGATCATCAAACCTTTGTGTTTTGAACAATTGTTCATCTACATAAATAACTTTAATTATAACAGGCACAGTAAAATCATGAGTTGCAAAAAGATCACCAATTTTTATTTTATCTAGTTTCATTTTAAATATTCTGAACAATTAAGTAAATTTATGTCATAAATTGTTTTTCAATCTTTTAATTGCCGCTTCTTCACCTAACATTGGTGGAATTTTTGCTTTAATTTCTGGTTTAGAAAAAAATATTTGTTGCGCATTAATAGAAAATGCAAAATCTGGATGATTTATTTTAAAAAGAAAATCTAATCTCTCTAATAATTTTATTTCTTCTATAGTGAAAATAAGTTGTTTCATTATTATTTAAGATACTCTGGAATTTTATTGACTGTTGATAGTATTAGATTATCAAAATACCATTCTAAATTCAGAGAATTGAATGTTTCTCCAGGTTTATAATGTAAATATGAGTCAATTAATTTTAAAGAAATACTAACGTCATCTATTTTTATAATTTCCAATCTCGGGCAAGTCCATCCAAATTTTGGTACTTTAACAATATCACCTATCTTAAATTTATTTTTCATGATTGTTTTAAATATTCTGGACAATTAATTAAAAATACTTCTAGATAAGTTCTATATTGATCTATTAATGTTAATGATCCGACTTTAATATCTAGATTGACAAATGGTTCATGAATATAGTTTATTTTTACGTAGTGTAATGCACCGCACCACATAGTTTTTGCTATATCACATGGTTTTAATTCTTTTAACTGGAACAAATTCATAGCAAATATTTTGGACTTTTTCTTGCTTCTCGAAGCACAACGTATTTACAATGAGTTTTAAAAATATCACCAACTCTATGTGCAGTTCTGTTATTTTCTGGCAACTCTAAAAATTTAACTGTAAGCCAATCCTTTTGTTCATGTCTAATAAATTTAACGTGTAGATCAGACCATTCCTCACATTGGTTCCATCTAATTATATGGCCATATTTTAATTGTTTTAATTGTTCTGTAGTCATTTTTTTAAATATTTAGGATGTTTTGATATTTTTCTAAAATATTTAGCATAGTATTTACCCTGATAGCGGTGCCAGTATACATCGTTTATCACTGGGGATGTCAAAAACTCAACTGTCAAATAATTACTATCATGCCACAAAACTTTTACTTTGTGACCGCACCAAATCGACTCTGACATTCGCCAACATATAATTTCTCCGATTTTAAAGTTATGCAATTTTAATATCCAGAGATTTATATTTTTTCCATAATTCTACATTTAATTGAGAATCAAAATCACTTGTATGTGTGATAGACTCGTCTACTTCAATACCCCAGAACCCACATAATTTTTGTAAATTTAATTCTTGATCCTCAGGTATTAAACCTTTGAATTGTAGTAATTTACTAATTGAAATTAAATCAATAACTCGCCTGTCTACATATTGATACCAAGTATTTTTATCAATTAGGTAATAAAAAAGATTGTCTAAATCAAAACCACAATTCTGACCCAGCACAGTAAGTTTGCCATACATCGAATAATTTTTATAAATAAAAGATGCAACATTATTTTTCATCTCAGAATATTTTCTAGCATTTAGATCATGTTCCACAATATTTATTCTATTCACTTTCATTGATTCAGCCGATAGGTGATAAACTCCATCATCTGGTTTTAATTTTAAATTTAATGTGTCAATAATTTTACTATTTTCATCTACAACACTCATTGTGAATGTCAATAGGCTAAATTTTGCATAATCTAAACCACCGGTTTCTGAATCAATTGATAATAAATACATATTTTTATGTTCTCTCTAGTAATGCGCGGGTAATTACCTGTCTACAAATCGGATCTATGTGATGTTGGGTGGCTAGTATGGCTCTAAGATGGTCTATTTCAAGATCTTTTAGTAAACTATATTTCACAGGCTCTTTTCCTGACTTGCCTTTGGAACCCCATAATAATTTATTATATATCGTATCTTCATCAGCATTATCTTCAATATTCATACTAACAATAGATGGATGATTGACAAAATTTGTGCGACAATAATCTAATCCACCATCAATAAAAAAATAAGAATCACCTTTATTGACTTTACTACCATCTAATTTAAAGGCTACAAAATCATGTCTATGAGTTGATATCCTGTATTCTCCACATATTGGTAAAAAAACTGCATTTTGTATCATATCTAATCAATCTCTTTTAATTTTTCTATTTCATTTTGACAATCAAGTATTTGATTATATTGAGATAGTTCTTTGTCAATATTACTCACAAAATATTTTCTGTTTTTAAACACTTCATTTTCGAATATTTCCAACATAATTTAAATCAAAATCTCCTTTATTTTTTTCCAATTTCTCTACATTCTTATTTATTGCTATAGAATCTTTCACTGCATTACCAAAGATTAGTGCTATCAGCAACACTAATACAATGGTAATAAATTTCGCTACTCTTACTGACTTTTTAAACAATTTTTCAAAATAATTCATACATTATTATATGTTTTATTTTTGTTGATAATTTTTAAAAATCATCTTTCTTCATTCTATTTCTTAGCGCGTCTAGGCGTTTTCTTTTTGATGGTTTTAAATATTCTGATCTATCTTTAATTTCTTGTATAATCCCAGAATTATAAACCTGTGTATTGAAGCGTTTTAATGCGCTATCAATTGTTTCATCATGTTTTAAAGTCACCTTAGCATGAATTGCTCGTTTACCCATATTATATTGTCTAACCTCTATTCTATATTTTTATAATAAAATCTTTATTATAAATTAATTACCTATTATTTAAAGGATTATATTACATTGCTTGAGAATAAAAACCCATGAATTCAAAAATAATTCAAAAAATTATCAATGCCGCGAATATTTCAGATGTAAATGGCTTTAAATTTGAGGCTGATTACCTCACCAAACTCGCACAAGATTTAATTCATGAAGATTTTGGAAATAATCAGGACCCTGATATTTTTGAATTAGGCGAAGATAACCACGTATTGAAAGAAAACTCAGATTTTTACATTGAAGCATCTACTTTATTGTTTGATATCGCAAAACGTTCTGGATTAGAATTAGTGAATTTTTCTTATAATCTCAAATTTAATAAAGATTCACTCATGCATCTTAAAACAAAACTGGAAACACTAAAACAGATAATTAGATTAAATCTTCATCCAAGAGAATCTGGATTATCTGAAACGTTTCATGCTTTGGGAGAAAATTCTATATTTAATTTCTCCACAAGAGAAATACACGGTTTCGACATAACTAGAGAGCATCGCTTAGAATTAATACGATTAATTAATGAATTCCTTGATCTAATTAATTATAAATCAAACTAAAACAGGTGTTTTTCTTGGGCGACCTTTCGGACGTTTAATTACATCAACAATAGTTAATTCAGTAACGGCCTTTTTTGGGCGTCCTCGGGCCTTTTTAATTTTAGGTTCTGATGACTCTGTTTCAATAACTTTATCTTTTGCGGGCCTGCCTCTTTTATTAATTGATTTACCTGGCTTTTTAAATTTAGTAAGTTTTGGCACGGCATGAAATGTGGTTCGATCTACGCCATGACAAGCAAAATTTATATATTGTTTAAGATAAAGATTCTGTAGATTATCAAATTCCGATGGATCTAAAGCATATAATTGGCTAGGATTTAGATTTGATAATCCATTCAAAAATGCCAGAGTTTCATCTAAGTCTTCTTGACCCCATTGCATAAATGAGACTTGAGTCCTTCCTACTGGATCTAGAAATCCACATAATTTAGTATCATAAAATGCCCATCGGTCTTGTGGTTCTAAAATAGATTCAATTGGAATCTGCTTTAATACGACAATATTGTTTTTATCAATTTTCTTTGGTTCATAGCCATTTTTCTTTCTGAATTCAGACGACAAATTTTGCCATTCCATTACTAAATCCATATTGAATTTAATTCTATATTTGGAGATAAATGCTTCTGATAATTTTTGAAAAACTGGCAACATATTAAAATCTAAATGATTAATATATTTTTCTAATACATCTTCAGATAATCTTTGATACCTTAAAAGATCTTTCCAATTCATTCTATCTCCATATTTCATAATCACAGATTCTGGAAGATATGAAACTTTTGACATTTTATCAAAATTAAGTTTGTCTTGAAATTCTTCTACGATTGACAATTCTGCCACATTTTTATTTGTGGAAAATAATTCAAAATCTACGTATTGTTTATATTTTTTAATTGACTGTGCGCCGAGGCCGTAATAATTAATCACAAAATTAACCTTATTTTTGATTAATTCATAATTAGTTGGCCAGATCTTGATTGTGTTTTCAATATAGTTTAATGGTGTACTCATGAATGTATTATACTTTTTATTTTTGATGATATTTTTTAAGATATTTTGGGCATAAAGGCGGTTTGTATTTTTTACATAAACGTTCAAATTCCATTGCTCTTATCGTGTTATCGCCAATACAGGGCCATGGTACTCATATCCATAACAAATATCATATACCATATCAACTCTAAAGCGATTACCGTATCTATCTACTAGAGCATCTCCAACTTTAAATTTCAATAAACCACCTTTGGCTTAGTAATAGGTTCTGTAAGTGGCATCTTTTCAATTGCTAATCCAAGTTTTTTATATTTTTCTGGATCAATATTTAAATGACGAGCCATACCTACGCTCTCGGTGATAAAATCATGAATATGACCTGATAAAAATTTCCCATATTCATTAATTAGATAAACATCTCCATCTTTATCTCTGGCGCAAGTTTCATTAGGATACATGCCCAACATTAACCCTAAAATTTTATTTAACTTAGGTGTGCAAAAGCCCGAATTAAGAAGCAAATCAGCAGTTTTTTTAATTTCTATTTCCATTTTTAATCACAATTACAATCCTTTTTTCTAAATAATTTAAATTTTTTCCTATTGTTTGAAATAATATTATATAATTTCTCAACAATCCTCAAACAATATTTATTCTTTGAAATATATTTGGCTAAATTCCATGGGAAATTCAATAAAGAGAAAATTTTAATCCAGCCCTCATGAGACTTATAGCATTCTCCATTATAAAAAAACATAAAAGAATCAGATGATAATATTTCTCTTTTAAATTCTTTTTTAATTCCAAATAACATACTATCTATGTTTTTATTCTTGAGTAATTTAGAGGCGAATTGTGTAGCGTTAATACATAATTCGCATGTGTTATCATATAAAAAAACAGATTTGTTATTTTGAGATATTGTCTTATATTTTTCTAAATTGAAATCCATAATAATATAATGAAGGTATTATTATATTATACAGATAAATTAACTCTGTATTCTTCAGCGCTGAAGATTAAATTAAAAAAAGGAGGCGCTGTTAGAAAAATGATAAAAATAATTGAAGAGATTTTTTCTCAAGTATTCAGAACAATTATTCCAGAAATAAACGATAAAAATTATTGTGAAATTTTAGGTGAAGATTATAAATTTTTTAATATTTTTTCAAAAAAATAAATTTTAAAACCTCATTGTTAATTAAGATAATGAGGTTTTCCTTTTGAAACATTTAAGTGACTCACACTAATATAGCCATATTCATAATCCTCTCCATAAAATCCTAAAGTTATTCTATTATCTATTTTATTTAAAATAGCAGTTTTCCAACCATTATAATAAACTATATCACCTATTTTTAAATTCTCAAATTGTTTTATTGTCATATTGTTTTTAAATATTCTGGACAATTATTTATTAATGCAAAACTTTTTAAAAATTTAATTGGAAATATTAAATTAACATATTCCGCTTTATAAAATATTATTGAAGGTGTGAGAGTTAAAGTAAAATCACTATCATTAATGTTTATAATTATAGCACGTGCAAACACAAAATGTTCATTCCATGTGCCGTCATTCTTAAAATATACTTTGTCAAACAATTTAAAATTCATTATAAAATAAAGGTCCTATATTTAAAAATATTCAATTAATAATTTGTGGCGACAATTCCTGTACAGTATTTCATACGGCAAATTACACCAATTGATAATGCTGTGTGTGCTGTTCGATATGATCTCCAGACCACGTTCCCTGGGCCAGTTGAACTTAGTACAGGTCCATATATTTATAGAGAAGCCAAAACTTCGATGATATCCTTAGCATTATTATATGCTAATACCGATGTTACGCAAACTTTATATGTGAATGGAACATTAAATTCTAATATTTCTAATAATTTTCAAAATGCTAATATGCAAGAATTAATCATGTTCTATAATAGGGCATATCAATATGCTGAGAATTATTTTGCCAATGTACAATATAATAATAACCTTGTTAAGGGCTATACCGGTCCATCTAATTTTACTGGTACTGGCGTTGTCACAGGAAGTTACAACATCACAACTCAACTTGTTACAGGTAACCAACTATACATACCAGATGCATATCAATATTTTAATTCAGATTATTATGATTGGCAATGGGGTGGTTCAGTAGATGAAGATTATTATTGGGCATATTAAACAATCCGCGATTTTTTAATTCCTCTGCTATTTCCAATGTAGAAAAATCAGAAATTTTAGATTGAAAATTGAGTCTAAAATCATCTTCCATTAAATCAATTAATCCTCTTTTTTTAACCTCATCAATTAAATCATAATCATAAATAGAGTCTTTCAAAAAATTATCAATTTTAATTAATTTTAAATCTTCTACCACATTTTCCGGAGCATTATTTAAATAATTTTCTAGATTATTTAAACGCACCTTAGTGATGCGTTCTAAGTCAAGAATCAAATCAAAAACAGTACTATTCCAAGCCATGAATTAATATAATTAAAATTAAGGTATATTATTTCATAGTTTTAAAAACATTACTAATTCGCTCTTCTAATGTGTCGCCTTTAATTTCTTTAGCCATTTCATATGCATCTTTTTTATTATAATTTTTATATTTCATTAATACATTTGCTACGTCGTCCACTAATTTTTGTTCTTTTAAATCTATTGTAGATTCTGTTTTTGTTTCATGATTATTAATATCAGAATCATATTGTTTGAAGACCCAATCAATTGCAGAACCGCAGGTTTTTGCCTTGCATTTTCTAACATAAGGAATTATTTCATTATCACTAAAATATCTTAATAAAAATCTGATTGCATAATTGTTTTTGTCCAAATTGTTAAACGGCATATTTCTATATTTTTGCTCTTCAATATCTCTGGTTTTAATACATTCATCAATTATCTCAGATTGTATGTCTGAATTACATTTATTAATATAATAATCTGCTTCAGAATCTGTAAACCAGAGGCTTGTAAGAAATTTCTTAGCGTCCAACACATCTTCTTTTGATTTAAATCTATTTTTAATATTTAATGCTAGATCTGGAATATTATAACCCATTTCATCTAATGGGTCAGTGTACATAGGAGGATCTTTATTTATTTTAGAAGTTTTATTTTTTTCTTTTAAATCTTTACTTTTAGTATTTGTAAGTTCTTTTTTAATATTAGATGAATGAGTCATATATGCTATTAAGGAAATAAAACCTATCATATCCACTAAAATTTTTAAATTAAAAGAAGTTATAAAATTGTTCAATCCTACAATGGCTAATAAGCCCATCATTATATTTTGAAATTTCTGCCATGTGTGAATCATATCTAATTATAGTTTTTATTTTTATTGGTATTTTTTAAATATTCTGGACAATTATTTATTAAATAAGAATCATAATTAACTTCTGATTCGGTAAACATATAATATCCAGCATTAGTCAGTAATTTTGTTTTCACGGTAGAAATGCCTATTGAACAAACCTCAAAAATACTTGTTACCTGTGAATAGTAAGTGAGTCTAATGTGATCTCCAATCTTAATGTTATTATTATGCCTATCTCTCATTATTATTTTATATAATTCGGCTTATTGTTTAAATGTCTGCATTCTTCTAAATAAAAACACATTGTATGCTCTTCTATATTGATAATTTTATTTACAGAATCATAATCTTTAACTGTGCCAATAAAATTATTTATCATAATGATACGGGAATTAATTACAATTTTTTGGCCTTTTTTAAATTTCATTATCTTAAATATTTTGGAATATTTTTTATCATTCTCATATATTTTAAATTGCTAATATTATAAATAATAGTATAATTTTTATCATATGTTAGAGTATTTATTCTTATAGGATCGATTAATTCAACTGTATATGTATGGGAATAGGAATTAAATTCGACGATTGTACATCTTGCAAGTCTGAACTCTTTAGGCCATACTTGACTGTTATCATCAAAGTAAATTTGATCGCCAATTTTATAATTAAACATAAAACATTATACTAATTATTTTTATTGTGAATTTTTATTTATATAATGCTCTTTCCACTTCTTGTATATATTCTTTTAAACAATTATCCCAAGCAAAATTATCAATGGCATATTGTCGAATTTCTGCCCTCATCGTTCTGGAAATTTCTTTATTTTCTAAAATTGCATTCCTCACATAATTAGAGTCGCTTAATTTATCATTAGGAATAACAGTAATAAATGGCAGACTAGTATCAATTACATCACTTACGCAATTCTCTGATATAACAAGTCCAAGAGATGCAAGTAAACTTTCCATTAAGGTCATTGTAAAAAGTGTTTCACCAGTTGACAATAATACGCTATTAGTATAGTCAGTGAGGCATTCTGATAATCTCGCGCGGGTATATTCACCTTTATAATTATCACCTAATACATTTAAATTAGAAGCATATTCTTCTGGCAAATTTGGACCCACATAATCTACTTCAATATTAGAATTTAATAAAAGTCTTGCCAAATGCTCTTGACCTTTCCGAGGGCAAATTTTACCTAAACAGATTGTTTTATCAAATTTTGGTTCTAAAGTAAACTTAATTTTTTCATCAGCACCATTTTTCAGTCTAAATAATTTTGATGGTGAAGATCCCTCATTTAAATATAATTCTTTACCCTTTTCTGACAAATAAAAATTCATTGTTGGGTTTCCGTCATCAACCATATTGTTAATAATTTTATCCCAACCAAACATTTTCCATTTATGCTTTTCAAATAAAAATGGGAAATGACTCGTAAGTGCCACCGCACCTGGAAAACTCGCTGATAATGCCCGAGCATTTATATGGTGAACATCATAATGGAAATGAACAAAGTCAAAAGGACCCTTTTCTTTATTAAATTTATTTATATCCCAGTTTAAATCAAAAATATTACCTGAATTTAAATATTCAACATCCCAATCTGAAATTTTAGGAATTCTTTGATAATGTTCCCATACAATTGCTTCAACTGCGCCATAGGCTGGTGCAGGCAAGGGGATAGGTGTTGTAACAATAAGTAATTTAGGCATTATATATTATTTATACAGATATTTTGGACATTTAAGATCTACTTTAGTAAAACTTGTAAAATAATCCAAAGGCAAACTTAAGATGGTGCCCGTTTCGTAAGGAAAACCAAATTCTAACAATTTAATTGTGAATATTTCGTCATTAATACTTTTAACAGCACATAATTTGCCAACTAAGTTATCAACCCAATCACCTTTATTTAAACGTAAAATATCGCCAATTTTAAATTCTTTCATAATAAATATTGAGGTTTTTTATTGCAGATGAATAAATGTTTGGCATGATCGGCGAAAATAAAAATATATTGTATTCTATAATTTATTTCGTTTGAATGCAACAATCCTAAAAATTGATCTGGAAAAATTTCTAGTATCTCAAAAAATTTATTATTGAACTCTTCTATCCAAACATTACTATTATTAGATGTATGAACAAAATCTCCAACTTTTAAATTATTAAAAATTAAAATTTTTAAAACCCCCAGCCAGATGATCTTTGTACATGAGGAGATTCTGGTTTAATTTTTCCCCCTGTAACAAACTCATAGGTGTCTTCAAAGCAATCATCACATAAATGCAATGTAATTAAAGAAAGATCAAATCTTGAGCCGTAGCCCCCGTCAAGTTCTAATTTACCTGCATTTTGCCAGGCATTAATAAGTTTTTCATTAAGAAACTCTTTTTTACATTTATCACAAATAAAACCACAGTTTGACTCTTTTGTAATAGTTTCTGATTTTTTAATTATCATTTTTTAAAAATTCCCCTCTGCCACTTGTAAACATTTTAGACCTAATCTTCGCCATATTTCTACAACTTGTGCGCGATCATCTAATACAAATTTAATATAATATTTATTTCTAATAAAATTATTAAATATTTCTTCTTTAACAACAGAATCTTTCCTGCTGTCATTTAATGGGCGTAAAAATATATTTGAGAATGGTATATTATTTTCTAGAAGCCATTCTTTAGATAATTCTAAACAAATTTCGTCACGACCACTTACAATTATAATTTTATATCCCAAATTATAATAATCTCTAACTATATCACTGATAATAGGATCTGCAATATCTTGCTTTACCTTTAACCATTCATACGGACTTCTATTTTTAGGGCCAGTGGTTAGTGTAGAATCTAAGTCAACAATTAATGCCTTGGGCAATGATTCATCCTGAATCAAAATCTCTGGATCTTTCTTTAAATATTGAGTATACATCTGCCGGATTGCCTTTTCTCCCACAGGATTCGCACGTTTTGAATCTCGCTCAATACAATCCTTTAAACTTACAGAAAGAAAACTATCATTAATAATTATTTCTGCATTATCACCAAATTTATTTGCGGCGCGGGTTTCATGAATAGTATTTAAATTTGTATCAGACCAAACCACGTCTTTACCCTCTTTTAATGCTAACTCAGTGATAACTTCTTGTACCTTTATCACAAAATCTTCCCTACCTTTACTATGTTTAGAATTATGAAGCATGGCTCTAAGATCATCTTTATTAATATTGATAATCTGCCCATTGCTCCTATCTACTTCATTATTAGCCCAGGTTGTTTTTCCACTTGAAATTAAGCCTTTTGTGAGGGTGATTTTATTTCTTCTTTTCATAATTAATTTATTATACTCTTTATTTTTGCTGAGGATTTCTTAAAATATTTTAGACATGTTTCATATTATAATTTGAGCCTATCAGTAAAAAATGCCAATTAGTGTGATATTTCATTCTAAATCTTCATTTTTAATTTTTTCATTGATTTTTAAATATTCTGGACAATTATTTATTAATGTAATGTATTTTTCTGTTGCTGGGTATGTGACCCGATTAAATATTTTTCCATTAGATTTAATTACTTGGATGCTATATATACCTGCGTTTAAATCAATTACACGACAAATTACATTGTTCCATAAATTGTTTGTAGGATTGACATAGCGAATTAGGTCGCCTATTTTGTATTTATAATTCATGATTGTTTTAAATATTCTGGACAATTAAAATTAACTTTTCTGAATATATGAGAATATATCGTGAACCATCCTACTTCTCGATCCAATAAATCAAAACAATAATCTCCGTTCTTCACGTTCATGAAACGGATTCAAACCACCACATTATAAAAAGATTTCATACAACCGCCTGCACCAAGAATTACTAAGTCACCTTTTTTATATTTCATATTTTTTGTTTTAAATATTCTGGACGATTATTTAATAATCTATAAAAATCTCCTGCACTAGTAAATTTATTACCGTTTTTAGAATTGCCTAAGTAATCACAAAACTCTACTATGTAAGGAAATCTAAAATTTAATTCGTCAATAGCACATATTCTAACTAAGTTAGGAAAGGAATGTGTCATAACAATATCGCCTGTTTTAAATTTATAATTCATGATTGTTTTAAATATTCTGGACAATTATGTAATAATCTTAAATTTTTTCCATAATAAAAATATTTTGTATCAGTATAAATAAGTTTTATACCATCATTAAGATTACCTGAGTATCGACAAAACTCTACCAGATAATTATTATTTAATTCATCAATAGTATGTATCTTTAATATGGAGGGATATCCAACGGTTGAAATAACAATATCGCCTATTTTAAATTTATAATTCATAATTGTTTTAAATATTCTGGACAATTAAAGATAATTAAATCTATATCTGATTGGAATGTCATCAATTGATCGCCAACTTGAAAATTTGAAATTTTTGTTAGATAATGTGTTACGCTACATAGTTTAATCCATGCACACATATGTGTGTCAAGCGACACTATCACACCTATACATTTAGACCATTCTGCATGGTCGTTCCACCGCACATAATCACCAATTTTAAATTTAGAACTCATTAATTACCAATCTACTGTCGTAATATTTTTACTAACAACTGAAAATAACGAAGATTTAAGAATATCATCGGATACAGGCATTTGAGTTATTAATGAGATATCACCTGTAAGTAGACCCAAGGGTACAAAATATAATCCAGAATTTAAATTTATAATTCTATAATTTTGATAATTCTGATGCACAATGTAATTAGTATTAAATACACCTGCTTGAGTAAATTTCTTTTCTAAACTTTTTTCTTCTTCTGGCGTCATACCATATATATTTTCTACATCATTGTTATCACAGAATTCAATAAATTCTTGACTCTTTTTATTTACGAGATTAGTTGCTTCTTGATATGTCATTGTTTAATTCCATTATTTTGTTGTAAAATTTAATAAATCTAGGGTTTATTGTGCGAGGTTTGTGAATTTTATATTTATTAGATAATGATGTAAATCCATCACCATTTACAAATTGCTCAGATGATAAATCAATTAATTCTCCGTTATCTAATAAATTCCATGCATGCCTTTCACCATGAATTCTCCCACAAACAATCTCTCCACCTAATATTTCTTTTACTACATACGCGGTTGCAAAGCAATGTCCATCTAATCCACCTTTATATGATTTAGAATCATATGCTGTTTCTGATGATGCACATTCTAATAATAATTTTTTTAATAGTTTAACATTCATTATTTTATTCTTCAAATGCCAGATTTAATTTTGGTTGTGAGAATTCAGGTTTACAATAATTCCATAACATCTCACTATATGATTCATTATCTAATAATTTAAAAACAATAGGTGCTATTGTTTTGTGATTATTCATCAAATAAATTGCTTGTTCTTTTCTAGAAGAAAAATCTTGAACTTCCATCAATGCTAATTTTGCCCGATTTTCCAGTGCATTATAATCATTAATTATTTTATTTTTAGTATCAGAAACCCATGAGTAGAATTCATCTGGTAAATATTCAATTAATTCATCAAACGATTTATTGTCACGTAAATATTCCCATATACTTTTATTCGACAATCCTGTAATCATTTTATGAAGTAGGCAATAATCTTCAAATTTTATTTTACACATCCAAGTAGGTAACCCATCTTCTTTAACCTTTAAAACAAATCCTTCTTCATTTGGAATATTTAAAGATAATAATTTACTATATAATTCATCTCCAAATAATTCTCCATGAGTCTCATGGGTTTGAACTTTTATGAAAGGTTTATCAGATATGTAATCTAATCCTGTATCTGTGCATATCGCACCATGTAGAATTAAATTATCTTTTTCATATAAATTGACTACTTTATTACTCGGGCCTATTAGTTCGAATAAATAAGTGACTCCATTTTCAATCCAATCTTCATTATATAATTGTTTAAACAAAAAAGTAGAATTGAATGCTTGATCAGAACAAAAACTACCTAAAGTGCTATATATTACCTGATCATTGTATCTAAAAACAATAATACAACTACCATCTAACTTTGTTTCAATCACAAAATCCTTTACACCAATTGGTAATTCTGATTTTTGCATTTCAGAATAATTAAAGAATTTTTCATAACTTCTAGCGCAAATATTGCCATTGTCATCTAAGATTAATCCTCGCGCTTTTCTCAATAGAGGATAGTCACCAAATGCTTTTTCAAACTGGCATTTTTGAGTATATTTCCATACAGTAAGAGGCAATGATGGGTGTCTAGATGATCTTACCAACCCTAAATCTTTTAATTTGTTTAATTCGTTTAAATCTATAATCATAATACCTCTTTATTTGCAACTTAGTCCATCAATCTGGCTATTAATATAATCCCTAACACAACAATTATCATAATTATTAAAATATATAATGCTGACACCGTTGATGAAGTTCCGCCGTATCCATTATAAGCAACAGCATTTGCATATCCTGGCATTGATGGGTTTCCAAGAATTAAAACTCCTCCAGGAGAATATGAATAGTATCCATTATACCAATAAATTGTTCTTCCACCATAAGCATATGTTTGTGGATAATAACGTGTATTTGCAGGAGGCCTTGATCCTGCTCGGAAATTAAAACTACTTCGTGAAGATGGCCCATTACGAGTGCTAGTGGAACGAAAAGTACGAGGGCTTCCAAAACTTGAAGACCTACTAGACATTGGTGTTGATCTACCAGATAATCCTCCGAAACTTGAAGAACTACTAGAAGACATTGAGGATCTACCAAATGAACCTCCTCGTTGGGCATAACCCAAAGAGACCAGCGACATAAAAATGGTGAATAATGTGATAATTTTTAAAATTTTATTTTTCATTGTGGATATTATAGTTTTTATTTTTGATGTGATATTTTGTGAATCGGTATAATTCAGATGTGTGTAGAATAATAAAATATGATCAAGGCAAGAATTAAAAAAGTATTAAGATTTATTACTTTTTCACTTATGGTTTTTGTGGCGATAATAACATTAACTTTTAAATTAGGTTTATATTATGAAAAATTTGTTTTAGTAAGTGGTTTTTCAATGATGCCAACAATAAAAAATCATAGCATCGCAGTATTAAAACCGGCATTAAATTTAAAAGACAAAGATATTATTATTTTTAAATATAAAAATGACATTTTAATTAAACGCATTTTATATTGTGGTGATAAAGATAAAGTTTGGTATAGTGCTTTTTTAGATAATAATGACGTAAAGACTTTAATATATACAATTTTTGATTCTAAGTCTTTGTCAGCGTTGAATTCTGAGTATAAAAGACAACACACTAAACAACCAGATTATAAAAAATTAGGGTCTAAAGAATATTGGGTTGCAGGAGATAATAGGGCCTATAGTATGTCAAGTGATAACGGATTAGGGCCTATTGATTACTCTAAAATAATTGCTAAATTAGATTTCACTATAAGCCCTAACGGAATAACTAAATTTTAACTTATTTTTTATTTACAGTACTAATTTCTGGAGAAGTTTGCCACATTGATTGTTGTTTACCTGATAAAATCCAAGCGATTAATGCCGGATCTGCATGATTAATCTTAATCCTAACAACGATTTTATTTTTGTTATTAAGATCATTTTTGACAGGTGGGTTTTGGCCCATTACAAAACAACTTGCGCAACTAATTAATGTCACAGCGATAATAGTTTTTAAATTCATAATTTATTATTCCTTCGTTTATTTATTTTTTCCCTTTATTATTAAACTTAAATATTAAAATTACAATGAATAAAATAATTGCTATTATAATTTCAACAATATCTAAGTTCATTATCTTTAAATATTTTTTGCATTCCGTACAGAGTCTTGAAATTTAAGTTGATCATAGCCTGTACCTAGAATTATACTTGCCACAAAAGCATATAACGATGTGGTTAATGCCTTTTGTAAATTTTGGTCTTGTCCGTAACTCCATGTAAATGTAGATACAAAACCGGTAACGCCTATAGTAGTAGCACGAGTGAGTAAAATTTGCCAATTAAATGACGGCAAACTAGAAGATGAAGAAACTGGATCTTTTGTAGACATTTTTTAAATTCTCCTTAATAATGATTAAAATCATTCGTATACATTATATATCATATATCTAAAATAATCATTTCATTAATATCCAAACATCTATAATTTGTATTAGATATTTTTTTATTAAATGACCTATGATAGTGACCAAAATAATGAAATTCTGGCTCTTTAATTTTCCACAATTCATACAATAATTTATTTGTCAAATTTTCTTGTGGCCAAAAACCTAAAACTTGCATCCCTATATTAATCCCAATATCATGACTTAGAATTATATCAATGTCTTTACATTCTTTTTCATATAATTCTAAACAATCATTACATTCTTTATATGACAATTGCTCATCTGGCCACCAGTTTAGCAATGGAATACGAGATTCTGTATCTATACTTCTGGCACCACCGATATAAAATAACTTTTTATCATTGAGTTCTAGAATTCCGAATCTATTTAATGCATGTGGTAGTTGTGATAATAATCCTGGCGAATCATGATTACCTTGGAGTATCTTTAATTTATTTGAATCAATATTATTCAAATATTGCTCCGCTCCAAAGCCCACGCCAAAATCACCTAATTGAATTGTGAGGTCATAATTATGTAGTGTTTGTTTTATATTATTAATAGATTTTGGATTGCCATGGATATCTCCTATTAATCTTAATTTCATAATTAAACTCATGTAATTCTATCTTAAATAATCTGGATATAATGATATACACCTGTATTTTTCATTAACAACTATATATTTAATGAACAGTTGATCGCCTATGCGTGGCCGAGTAAGAGTTGAATGAATAACTTCTACATGAAGAAAATTATCTTTTTCTGATACAATCTCCACAATAAGATCTAATTGTCGATGCCTATACTGTTTTTTCATTTCATATATTCTGGACAATTCCTTGGGTTTTTAATACAAATTTCATTACCATAAACGAACCATGAATCTTCTTCATATATAGATTTAACTATATATATTTGATCATCACCAAAATTATCTGAATATGAGTCATAAACTTTAGAAGTTATTTTTCCAATAATTTCTTGATATGTCACTAGATCTCCAATTTCAAAATTATCCTGCATAAATTATTATATAATTTATTTTTATTGGGAATTTTTCTGATTCTGGATATATTCTCGCGGATAAACTTTATTACTTTCAAAAATCTTTGTAAAATTAGAAGTTTGGCCCTTGGCGAAACTTTTTACTAATAAAGCATTTAACTCTTTAGTAAGATTTGCTACAATATATTCGTCTCCTAATACAGCCTTTAATGGTGATTCACCAAAATAACCTGATTCAGAAGTCTTTTCAATAAGGTAATTAAGAAAATCTTTACCATCTACAGTAAAGTTAATTTGCATAAATTGTCCCACATAACATGGGACATAATCTGCTAATTTTCTTTGACTAAAAAACATCTTTACAGCCTCGTCTTTAGTCTTAAAAGGGCCAAGTTCTGGGTCATTAGTGTCATGGGCGGATGCATACCATCCGCTTACAGGTTTGAAATCGATATTCATATTGTATTATTATACAATAATTTATAATTCAAGGCCAAGATTTTTACATCGATCTTTAATAAGATTTAATTCGGTGGTAAGATTTGCAATATCAATATCCATTATCTCACTGAGACTTGGATCAATATTATTTTTTTTAATATTCAATTCTTCTAATTTATATTCTATATATTTAGAATATCTTGCTAGAATATTTCCTATATCTATTGCCTGGGTCTCAGTGAGATGAATGTAATTCATAATTAACTAATTAATTTATAATTCTTTTTAATAACCTTATTGTATTGAGTTCCTACACTCTTTGCTGTGCGCAAAGCATCATAGTCCTTAATCGATACATCAGCATAATTATAGACGTTACCATCTTGATGACGCACGGTTAAAATCTTAGAATCAAGATTGTATTCAAGATTACTAATAAGTGTGCTGTTAACGGTTGAAGTGACGATATTGTTTTTATTTTTAAGTATATTTTTCATTTTTTTACCTATCTTTTATTTTAGGAAATTATGTTCCTATTATATATTACTGTATAACAAATTTTTGTATAACATAATATATGAATATTTCAAAAGAGGCCGCTGAGCAATTCAGGGCCATGAGCGAATTTGAAGGATTTCCTGACGCCAGATTAAGGATCTGGGTACAAGGAACTGCCTGTGGATCATCTATCAATTATCAAATGGCTTTAGACACTGATAATATAGAAGATGATTCTGATTTAGAATTTAAAGACAATTCAGTAACAATAGTCTGTGATGATCTATCTTATAAATTTTTGACAAACTCAATTATCGAATGGAGTGAGGAAAACGGAGGGGCATTTAAGGTGAACAATCCTAATCTACCTCAATCAGGATGTGGCTCTTGCGAAACCAAATGTGATTCTTGCAGTTGATCTAAAGTTTTTCCATAATCTTGATAAATTAATAATTGTTCAATTATAGCAATCGCTGTATTTAGTGCATCATTGTATTTCTCATCCATAATATTTGATAATTCGACTAATTGATTTCTATTAGAAATCAATCTAGTCCAATCCATTTGATCTATTGGGAAACAAACTGTATTGTTGTTTTCATTGTTCATAAATAATTCAATTTAAATTTCCTGATATAATTTATCTTTATAATTTAGGGCTATTTCTTTTGCTTTTTTCTTTGCCCTACAGACACTAACCCTTAGTGCTGGTATCGTAGCGTTCATTTCTTTTGCCATATCCTCATATGACATATCAAGTATTTCTTTTTTATATAATGGCTCTCTTAAATTATTTGGTAATTGAGAAAGAATTTCATACGCCGCTGAATATTGGTCTGTAGTGGTGAAGCCAAACATTTCATCATATACATTATTTATAGCCGGGATATGTTTATCGCCTGTGGATTCGTAAATTTGATCCAATGAATAAGATTGTAGTTTATTCTGCTTTTTAGTTATATCATATATGCAATTCAATGCAATTCTTAAAAACCAATAAAAGAATGGCTTAGAGGCATCATAAGTTGCTATATGTTTAAAAGATCTTAATTTCGCATCTTGTAATGCATCAATTACATTGTCAAATGTAATGTTTTTATTAGATGCGTATTTATTGAGTGTTTTTATTATATTTGGTTCTACTTCTTTAATTAGAATAGATAGTTCTTCATGTGTAAGTGTGTTCATATTATTTGATTGTTATTATAACACAAAGTTGCTTATTAAAATTTAGCCTTTGTGAATGTTGATGATTTGTTTTTGAATGTTAATGAAAATATTTAATCTTTTTAAATCAAAATCTTGAGTATAGAGAGAATCTGGTAAAATAACTCTAAAATTATCACAAGAATATTCTTCTAATAATTCGTCAATATTCTCCTCATTCAATATATTACCAATTTTGTTTTTATTAAATGCTGTATCCAATTTAAATATTTCCTATAACAAATTAAAAAAGGATAATCTTTATCTTCATTGTTAAAAATTATCCTAATTATTTATTATTTCAATTTCTCTTCAAAGAAATCCTCTAAATTATGTGTTGTTCCTGGCAAACCTTCTTTATATCCTGCATTATGACTTTCGCCATCAATTATAAACCAATTATATTTATTGGCTAATGCATAATTAGCATAATCTCCGGAAGATTGGCCATCAGTAATCACAAAAATTAGATCTGGAGCCTTATGGTCCCGTACTAGTTCATTAACTTTATGATTAATAGAATCAAAAACTGTACCGCCACCTACATTATACTGATTTTGACCTTTTTTCATTTCAGCGCATGAATCAGCAAACACAAACATTTTTTTATCAAATCTCTTATCTGGAATCGACTCAGCACCGCGAAGGAAATGAGTTTTGTATTCAGTACAAGAGCCACTTACATCTAGAAACAGAGCAATTCTAATTCTCTTTTTAGAGAAGTTAGGGTCTTCTGTAGCATCATCATGAGGCAAGGCAATATTCTTAGGAAAATAAGATGCTAATTTACTTTGTTTAATCCATTGTAAATCATCCGCAACATCGCGACCTTTTCTCTTATAATAGTTAATAATTCTTTCCCATTTCTTTGAGGCTCGGACTTTTTTAGCGCGGTTAACCTCAACAAAGAAGTCACCTGTAGAACCACAGCCTTGACTTTGTTCAATCTTGTCTTTTAAAGATTTTTCAGATTTTTCAGAAGATGCTTCTTTCATTTGTTCACGAATAGAATTCGCAATACTTTCTGGAAGATCTTCTAATTTTACACCGCTACCGTCATTGCTCATAAACCAGTGTACATCACACATGAACTTACTTAAATTGTTGTCACCTTTGAGAAGTTCTTGATAATATTCTTCAAATGACATATTGTCTGGTACAGGGCGATCAAATACTGTGTTTACCCAGCAACCTTGTCCGAGTTTATGATCTTCTTCAGAATCATCTTTTACAACATTTGGGTCAACATTTGGGTCAACTTTACCACTGGAGCCAAAAGCCCCAAGTTTGTCTCTTTCGAATCCAAAAGCATTAACAAGAAGATGGTTAATTGCGAGGTCCATTGCCACGTTTAAAATTGGCATTGGAATATTCTTGCTCATTAGATACCTGGCTCGTTTACCATGTTCCAAAATTGAGTGCAAACACTCATGGCAAACAACAAACGCTCTTTGGTATTTTGTCATTGAATCCCAGAAGTCGGGATTAAAAATAAACTTAAGAGGAGTAAGATCTTTTCCAACAAATTGCAAAGCCGCTGTTGGGATATCATAAGTAAACTGTGGTTCACCATAGCGAAAAATCTCACAGAAAATTGTTTCATATTTCTCCAATTCTAATTGGAGTTCATAAAGTTCTCTACGATACTTTTGCTCATTCAATAAAACTTTCTTTTCTTTTTTAGGCTTTGATTCCTTTTCCAAAGAATCTTTATTTAAATCTTCATTTTTTTGAAGCGGGAGGGCCGTTGAGCCCTCCATGCTTTTCTTTTCCATATTTATTTCTCCTGTAGGAAGAATTGAGGCAGAGCCTCAGGGAATCCGACTTCAGCATCAGTGAGCATAAAACTATACTCTTTGGTCAATTCAGGATACAAAGTAGACAATTCGGTCTTATTGATACCTGTGGAGGACACTAACTTAGAAACAAGAGCGTTAAACACTCGGAGTGATTGTGTATGAGTATCATCAAAGAAATTCGCATTATTTGCATCATTATCCTTTGGATCAACCTTTTGAGTCAATTTCTCCATAAGTTCTAGTCCACGATTCGCGCCGTCAACAGTTAAGTTTGAATAAACAGGGACGTATTGAATGAACTCTTCCCAAATTTTAACATTCTCATCTTCGGTTGTGATTGGTCTGCTCATGAAACTCACAGCATGTAATTCAAAATCTTGCTTAGAATCTGAATTCTTAGTGTAATATTCTGCACTATAGTTTAATTTTCCAAATAATCCTGTAAAATCTTCCTCAGATAAAGGATTCTTTGCACTATTTTCTAGTGTATAAATTCTAACGGCTTTGGCATCATCATCGCCATCCTTAAATTTCTCAGTGAAAGTAAGGAACTTCCCACTTACAATTTCTCTAACTTGCTTAGACTCGGCGGCATCTGGATTTGTTTTCACATAATCAAGAATAACATCGCTATATTCTTTCACAGATCCAAAGTTATTGATAATATGGCTAAGAAATTCTTTTTCAAGGAGAGATTGTGCCAATACTTCTTTTGGATAATATGGAAGGAAGAAATCCATGTAGTTGGAGTTCTCGCGAATTACTTCATGAGCCTGGTGTCGATGACTATCATCTGTCATAAGCATTTTAGCCTTCTTTTTATCCTTTTTATCATAGGCTTGCTTAAGAAGCAAATGAATAGGAGGCGCTGAAAGTTGCTTATTTAATACTGAGACTGCTTGCATCAAACCTTTATTGTTAGGATCAAAAACATCCTTCAAATCTCCGCCCTCTTCGTATTCTTGAAGAGCATAGTCCAAATTACGAGGGCTGACTGCCGCTTGAATTTCTGGCTTCAATCCCTTCCACCACACGATTGCTGTTTCAGCCAGTTCTTCGCCGAATCGCTTTGTCATATAGTTTTGGCAAAGATCATACGGTACTTGGCACTTGATATGAAACCGGTCAAATTGAGCCTTGTCAAGATCCTCAACATCATAAGAGTCCTCTGGATCTTGTGGGTTGATAGCGGCGATAACGCCCTTTAGCCTAGGAAGCGGAACACCGTTGATGGTGCCAAATTGAATAATTTCCATACAACCATTTCTAACTTTCTTTGGGGCTCGGTTGTATTCGTCAATGAAGAGATAATCAATATTTTCTAGTTCCTTTCGGTGAATAAATTGAAGATCTGCGCCATCATTAGTTTCTTGAATACGTGGAAGACCCACGAAGTCAAGATAAGGATCTAGTGTTGATCCTGGAAGGTAAAGGTAGTTGAAACCAACTCGCTTGAATGCTTCCCGTACAGCCGCAGTCTTTCCTACACCGCGTTCTCCAATGAACAAAATGTTCTTGCCGCGTCGAATCCAATCGTCGAGTTTTTGTGAATTAATGAGTTCTTTTGTTAATTTCATAGTCGTATTATAGTTTTTATTTTTGTTGGGATTTTTATTTTCCCTGAAAATTTTATTAAGGTGATTTCCTTATTATTGTCGTTTGAAGAGAATTGAGTCGTATAAGAAAGTTTATCTTTCTTAGTTGGGAAATTAAGTTTTAAAAACTTATGCCCTATTATACTTTTTATTTTTGTTGAGATTTTTTATTCTGAAATAATTTCTGAATTCACTCTTACTTGTTTAAGGGCTTCTTGGACTTGCTCACAATGAGCATATGTGGATTTGATGACTTCACAACTTCCTAGCGCGTCGATTTGTGTTGCGCAACTTTGAGCATAAGCCATATCACAGGGCAGTGAGATCATTAGCGTAGCAATAACCTCTAAGAAAGTCGTGGTGTCATTATTAAACACGCGCAGGATATGATTGTCTCCTAAAGACGAAATATCGTCTATAAGAGATTGAGAAGGAGTTTGTGTAATTGTTTCTGTACTAGACATGTTGGTATTATATTTTTTATTTTTGTTGTGAAAATTATTGTTTTAAATATTCTGGAATCAATTTTAATAATTGTAAGTATGCGTCACATATATCATCACATGTATAGCCATCGTGAAATTTAATTTTGTAACGCTGAGGCTTTATTTTTTTTACAATTAGGGCCTTTTTATTGTAATATTGACTTAACTTTGGCCAATTTGCTTGTTGATGTGGGCTATTACCAAATCTACATACAACTTCATCACCAATCTTAAAATTTTTCATAATTATTGCTTTAAATATTCTGGACAATCATTAATAACTATTTCCACATATTCTTTTAAAAAGATTTTATCTATACCTGGAAAAAAATTAACCTCGACACTCTTTTCTGTGATTCTAGTTATAGAACCGACTTTACTTATAAATGAGGATAATGATTCTAATGGCCCTAATTTGTAATGAATTCCAAGAATCCTTACTTTATCTCCAACTTTAAAATTTGGTATATTATACTTTTTATTTCTTTTGAGAAAATTATTTTTAATAATATTATTTTTGTTGAAAAAATTATTTTTAATAATACTCATCATAATTTGTTATTGTTTAAATATTCTGGACTCTTCAATAAATAAAACCATTCCGGCTTACAATTACTATTGGGGAATTTTGACTTAAACATCACAACATAATATGGTTGGTTACTGTATTTATCGTGTTTTACAATTTTGCCTACCTCACCATGATATGTGGGATTTGGTGTTAAATGATTAAATTTTATAATATCTCCAATTTTAAAATCCATGACTCATTATACTTTTTATTTTTGTTGAGAAAAAATGTACAATAATCAACAATGAACAAAAATTTACAATTTTTCTGGCTATGGTATAATGAAGATAGAAAGAACATTATAGATGAATATGGAGGACAATATTTAAATTTATCAACCCTTAAAATAGATTATCTACCTCAAGAATCACTACAAGAATCATGTATTTATTTTTCAAATATTGATGAATTATTTTTACCTAACACATCACATCTAGCATTTGCCAGTGCGAGATATAAAGAAAAATTCTCACAATGTTATAATGATCCTAACGTTATAAATTTAAGCCATGACAAACTATTAGAAATCATTAGAAACAATTATACTGAAGATTATCTACCTTTTCATACCAACGGATATAATTGGTATAATAATTCTGAACTTTATCATCCTGGAATTAATAAGTTTATAGACAATTTTATAGAAATAATTGATTGTCATGAAGATGTCAAAACATACAATTTAGGTATGTCAAATTCTTTTATGATTCAAAAAGAATTATTTTTAACAAGCGCAGAGATATTTAGATATGGCGTAAAAGAATTATATAACTATTATAATGATATCGAATTTGGAGATTGCGGATTCAAAAATCGTAAATTAGGATGCCTTTGGGAAAGACTTGCTGGAATATCAGTTTATGCCGCTATAAAATTATGATTCAATTACTCGAAAAACTTACGAAAAACGACAAACCTGTATTTATTATAAATTATAATTGGTACAAAATGCCAAAATCAATGTATGAAACATTTCTAAATCATAATTTAATACCAATAATTATTGATAATGGAAGCAATTATGAACCAACATTAGATTGGTATAATACAATTAAATATAATGTCATTAAAACACCAGATAATGTGTTAAAAGATCATAGGGTATTTTGGAATTTAAATATTTCACAATATATTAAATCAGATAATTTTGCTGTGACAGACCCTGATTTAGATGTATCAGATTTACCTATGGATTGGTTTGATGTATGTAAAAATGCTTTAAAATATGCGCCAGGAATGATAAAAAAAGTTGGGCCTGGGTTATCATTAGACGGTTTACCAGTAGAAAGGGCATTTCATGAATATTTAGATGGGAGAGATGCGAGTACTCCTGATAAATGGGAAGCATGTAATTGGCAACAACATTTTAATGAGCATAGTTTTGTAGCCGGTATAGATACCACATTGGCCGTCTATAGTCAGGAAAGGGAAAAGGTTCTTCCAAATGAACAATATTTTTTAAATGCCTTAAGAATGAAACCACCTTATGTATGTAAACATATACCGTGGTATTTTTCATTCGACAATATTGACTCAGAAATTATAAATTTTATTAAAACTGCAAATACCACATCATCTAACATGGCTAAATTTGCGAAAAATAAAGCGGAAAATCTTGGTTTAAATATTTTTTAAATAAAAAAGGCCCCATTTCTGAGGCCAAAATAATATATCTTAAAAAGATATTAGTTCTGTCGATAAATATTATAGCCTCTATTGTAGGTTGAAGGAGTGTTAGCACCCTTAGAACCTGTAGCAATTGAATAACTATAAAGAACCGTATAGAATGTCTTGTATAGATCATAAAGATCACCAAGCATAAATGTGAGACGTGTCTTGATCCAGAGAATTCTTTGAGCCTTAAGGTTAGCAATGTAAACCTGTTGTGCGGCTGAAAGGTCTGCACCATTACCAGATCGGAATGCAAGAATCTGTTGCATTAAGTCACTCGCCACACGAATGTTAATGAAAAAGTCTCCCATTGTAGATGTTTGATAAACATTACGATCAGTATCATTGTAATTAGTAGGAAGAGTAAGGTTAAGGTTCTGCAATGAAGAGAAGTTTACTGTGGCTGTGCCGAGAGTAAAGTTTGGACCTGTACCTTGTGAACCATAGTTTGAACCTGTGGCCAGATAAGTAGCATTGCTAAATAACTGCTCCTGAGTGTAATATACGATTCGACCTGCATTAGAAGCAGGGTTAACGCCGACACCCGCATTATCAGTCGTCGCGCCACTAAATGCTATAAATCCTTGTGGATATGCAATACCGGCTTCGTCAATTAATGTTTGAATTGGGTAGAGTGAAACTTGAGATCCAGTAGCCGAAGCCAAAGAACCTGTACCAACACTTGAACCAACTGGTTGCATAAGTCCGTTTAAGAATCCTATAGCAGAACCTGTCGATGTGGCCCAAGCACTTGGACCTGTTACAACACCAGTAAGAGCGCCAGAAAGAGTCAATGAAGCAAGACTTGCTACGCGGAAAAGGTTAGGACCAGTAGCAGAACCAGTGGAAGTTGGACTATAAACATATATACCATTAATAGTATTACCATATTGGTTTTGTACTCCTGGGTATCCAATCGGACCAGTAACGGTTGATCCTGTAGCGGATTGGTTAACAATTGCAACAACTGAGCCAAGAGTTAAACCTGAGAAAAAGTTGTTAGTATCATAAAAACCATATGTAGTAGCAGAACCGGAGTTCAATCCATTAGCGGCTACGATAGGTGTAAGAGTAATTTGTGCTTGCACAATTCTTACAATTGTAATAAGATTATGTTTTAAAATTCTGTTGTGAATATCAAAATATAGTTGTGCGTTATTAACTGGACCCGCTGAATAAGGACCAGTATTAGAATATGAGGATGGATAATTAGGCATCTTCTTTCGTATCTCCAGACAGCAGTTGTGTCTTATAAGTATTCTTCAATATGATAAATAATATCACCTTTTTTATAAATAAAGGTTTTTTGTTATTTTTAAAAGAAATTAAAAACAGTGCCTTATTTCATAGGAAAATAAAAAAATATGAGAAATCCAGAAAATATTTGCTATATAGTTGCGACCATTAAAAGAAAAAATTATGTCCAAAGGTCGCCGAACGATCCAGATCCTGAAGAAACTTTCCACATTACCTTTACTAAAAGAAATGAAGCCAATGCAGTTTTTAGGAAATTAGATGAAATTAAAAAAAGTTTAAATGAAGAAGACCAAGAACACTTTAATATTCATGTTTGGGGAAATTTTGAAATGGATATGTTTATGGTCGCGGGCCATTATTCAAGTTTAATTGTAGACGAAGATAGATTTATAAATACAATTAAATTTAATTTAAATATTTAATAAAAAATTAACCGACTTTTTAGGGTCGGTTAATTTGAGTCTGAGGCTCAATAAAAAACAACATCAAAAATGTTTTTTATTTTTTTTAATCATGCGCTTGTACATGACTAAAATCTTTTATTCTTATAATTTATAAGAGAGATAGAATCCAGGGTATACAACCAACTTCTTTGTAATAGCGGTACTTAATACATCATTATCTAATGTAAGGCCTGGGAATCCAAGACTTGCGGAAAAGGACAATTGAGAGTTCTTAATAAGATTATAAGAAACTGATAATCCAGACCACAATGTCTTAGTTCCAGAACTTGAAACTACAGTTCCAATCTCTAGAGGATTGGGGAGATCAGGAACATCGATTGCCAACATTTGGTAGTTTCCGCCTAAACTACCTGAAGGTTGTCGATCAAAATAATACGACAATGATAAAAGTGACGAATCAAAAGATTGTGTTTGTGATTGTGCGGTTACTTGACCAGGAACTGAAACTTGATATTTGGCGTGTGGTACATGTAAACTGAAACGTTGAGCCCAAGTTTGCTTAACTGGTGCGACGGTAGTAGAAACGGCTTGTTGTGCAAAAACACCAACAGCCATCAAGCCAAACATTGTAGATACAATTGCGATTTTAATTAAATTTTTCATATTTATGTTTTCCTTTTATACTTATGTTTATTATACATGGTAGATTTTTTGTTTTTATCTACTTATGTTATAATATATTGTTTTATGTTAATGAACGTTACGATTTTATTAAATTTCTCCTAAATGATCGTGCGTCCAATGATGACGAATTGGTATGCCTTCTTTTTGAATCTCGTCCAGCATTTTTTCAAACTTTTGTGCTTCATCCTCCCAGATAAATCCTGCAACAATCTCATTATTTTCAATAGCGAATGTAAACCATTCAGGATTATTAGAATTTTTTTCTAATGTAATGTACCTACAAATCCACACTTTAAAAATACTTGCAGGAATATGGGTGATTTTCTTTTCTTTAAATCTTGGATTTGATTCCTTAGTAAAATTAATATAAGGTCGTCTTACATAATAAAGTGGCTTGTCTACACCGGATAAATCAGGCGTTTTATTTACCGGCACGATGGATTCATCATTTGTTGGCATTAAGTTTGTTTTCATAGTTTTAAGTTCAAAAACCTCTAATTTGAGTTAATTGAGAGCCTATTATACTTTTTATTTTTATTGATAAATTTTTAATAATAATAAAATCGACATAATTATCAACACAATCTTAAAAAATATTAAATTATCTTTTAAATTAGAAATTTTAATATTTAATTTTCCTATTTCATCATATAGATCTATATTTGATTCATCAATATCATCAATACTTAATGACTCTATTAACGAATCAATTTGTTTATCACTTCTATTTTCTAAGGCCCATTGTTTATGAATTTGATAATATTTAATAATATTATCTGAAAATATTTGACTTGAAAAAATCTTACAAATATTCCCCTGATTCCATGACCCTCCGCTAAAATTAGCCGATGCGAAAAAATTTAATGGCTCTCTTCCATCATTATAAATGATGGAAATAGTTTTGTGATGAAAAATCGCACCAGGGTTATCAGAATGAGCGCCTGCCGTAGTAAGAACAATACTACCATGTTTTAAATTATTCAGCATTCTTTTAGCAAGAACCCAAGCATTTTTTCCTCTAGTCTGCACATAGTCAGAAAGAATATTTACTGAAACACTATGACTATCCAATAATTCAAATTTTTCTACTAAAGGTTCTAGCGTAATTCCATATGCTAACACATAAACTTCAGATATTTTATTAATTTCATCAAAATGAGACAGTAGATCATTTTTTGCCAATTCATTATCTTCTGGTAACATGTACACTGTCTCATTATTTGATATATTTTTGAACATAATTTATTATTAATAAAATTTTAGTATTTCTTTAATCTTGCCATCTCCATTATAAATATGAAGTTCTCCACTTTTACTGGAAGCCTGACTTTTTGCATTAGACAAGGCTTGGAAATAGTTAGTAAACATAATTTTCCCCGGTTCAATAACCCACTGATTTTGACTAGTTTTATATTTTAATTTTACTTTGAATCTAACAACATTATTCATTTTATTTGGCCTCCTTTGCTTACGAATTAAGCAAAATTGACCAATATTATTATTGAATATTAATGGTCAATTACATCATATTTAATTAACTTAACTCGCATCATTATTATTATACATTTTTTTGAACAATTCTATGACATTTTTCTCATATTCTTCATATGATCCATTATTTTCTATTACATAATTAAATTGATGATTGTCAAGTGATATTTCCGAAGGGTCCTGATCGCCATCATTTGTCGAATCTCTAATAACATTAATTGTTAAGCCACCGAGATTTTCAATTTTATTTTTTTCTTCTGGATATCGCATATCTGTGATAATATATATAGTGTTTATATCTGTTAAATCATCTAATACTTGGTCAGCCCAATAATATTTATCTACAAAATTTCTAATGAAATTAGCATACGAACTCATACCTGGCCTTAACAAAGATTTAGTATTGGGATTATCTAATATAGATATATCAAAACCATGTTCTTCATATAAAGAAGACCATAACTTAAATTTTACAGCATCTGCAAATGCACGTCTTTGAATTCTAAGTGCAGGGAATGCATCTTTTACTATTTTATAAAAAGAATCCTTACCTACTTGTTTTTTATAACCAATAGCAATTATCATATATAATAATATAATAATATAATAATATAATAATTACTAAAATCTATCTAATATAATGAATTTTAATATTATCAGGATTATCTAATAAAAACAAACATTGGATATTGGGCTTACTTTTAGCGATCTCTCTTGCTTCGTCAAAAGTATAGTTAGAAACAAAAATACCTGGAAATTGTGTGGCTAATAACGTCTTGATTTCAAGCGCATTTTTAATGTTTTCAAAACATGAAACGCCATTCAATTCCTCAAAAGTGTGACAAAAATGTTTACCGCCTAGTTCTAATAACCAAAGGTTTTCAGGAAAACTATTATCCAATCCTAATATAGGATTATCCATATTTTTAATTTCATTCATTATTAATTATATTTTTTAGATTCTAAACGATCATGTAACTGCTGTAACTCAATGTCAATTTCTTCAACCCTGTTCCATAGGATATCTCTTCGTTCTTCGGTAGATGGATTCGACTCCTTTAGAAGCATTTTATATTCAGTGTTGTAGGCTTCGCGCTCTAATTTTAAATTTTTAATTATTTCACTAACCTGTAAAGGGTCATCATCATTAAATTCTTCTCCATATCCTGGCATTTCTTCTCCATGAATTGCATTAAATAATTTAGTATCTTCTAAATCTTCATCAGACCCAATATAATCCATGATTCTACGAAATTCAGGGGAATCAGAGTAGTCTCTAGAAAGCCTGTACATAAAATTATCAAATTTATCAGATTTTTTAAATTGATTAGTTCTATCTAACTCATTACATAATTTATTAATTATTTTAATAATTTGTTTCATAATACTATTATTTATTAATGATGCCGATTAAAAAACCTTCCACGCTGAAATTCTGGTTGTCCAGAAGGTGGTCTAGAGCCATGACCATTGAATCTAGGTTCTGAAAACCCCGTACTTTGTACTGAATTTTGGTTCTGAATCTGCGGTGTATTTGGATTCCAATGTTGGTTTCTGTCTTGATTCCATTGTTGTACACCTGGTTTTTTTGCTGTGGACAATGGTGGTAAAGTTGATAAACTGACTGGTGTTTGTGACAAATGTGGTGCAAGGATACTGATATCATTAAATGCCATGAAAGAAGTTTTTGAATTTAAAACAATGCCAGAATTATTTGTAGATAATGATTGTTGAGAATATTTTTTATTATTAGTTTTTTTCTTTTGCGATTGTGCTTGTAGCCCGCCGCCGACAGGACCACCACCAAAACCTTGGCCACCAGCAGATGGTAAAGTTGGGTCTTGAAGACCACCTGCATTGTGAGGTACATTACTACCAACTGGAGATGCTGAAGATAAGCCTCCTGATATTAATGAGGATTGTAGTGTTTTTAGATCCTTAATATTAGCAAATTGTTTATTTTTAGTAGTTAAAACTCCGTTCGGACCAACATCAAAAACAAATTTATCTTGTCCGTCATTAAATGTGCCTTCTAAATGTCCCTTCACAATTTTACTAAAATCCATGGCAAATAAATTTTGATTAGGTACTAATGGTTTTAATTGCTTAGTATTACCATTCTTTACTATCTGTCCTGTTATCATAAAATTGCCTGTGAGTTGCATAACAAAAACTCTTTGAAATGGGTTTGTAGATTTACTAACTGACTGACCTGACATAAGTTTCGGTTCAGAGATGATTTTGGTTATGACAGGAGTCAAAATTTGAATTGCGTCTTCTACTGAAAAACCTTGAGGTGGACTTGTGATTAAATCTGGGCCTAAACCTGAATTTTGTACTGTTTTGCCAGGAGTAAATGCATCTGGTAAAGATTTCGCATTAGTTTTAGCATATAAATAAGCATAGACTATATTGGTACAATCTTGATAAGATTTACTAGTGGTTTTATTATCTGAAAATAACTTGTTTACAGCGGTTTCTATACCTTTTTTAATTATATCGATACTAGGATTAGCAATAGGAGTTAAAGATGTGGGAACTGTTGATGTTAACGCATTTGTAGCACCTGCACCAATACCTGTAACTTGCGCTACTTTTTTCATTATATTAGTTAATTCAGAAGCAGATTGATAATCTCCAATCTCATCAAGACTATTCGCTAATTTTTTTAATGAACTAAGAATTTTTCTCATTATAATCTTAAATTCTTAAAAATATAATTTATATCCTTGTTTATTTTAAACTGTATAATTCACGGGATGTATTGCTTTTAATTTTTCTGAAACATCACTAAAGTCGATACTACAGGATTGAGCAAAAATACCTGTATTATTAGCCAAAAATGGATGCACAGTGGATCTTTGAATAGTTGATCTTGATTGCGATTGTGGATCTTTTAATATTGAAAAAATATTTATAATTGGCAAGTTATTATTTTTCATAAATAAATAATCATACACCATATCTACAACTAATTGGTTGGAATTTTCTGGCATTCCATGGGTTTTTGCAATACTAATCGCTTCTTTAATAAGAGATAATATTGTTTTAGCCGTATTTACACGACTGACATCAGTGTAACTTTGTGGTGCTGTCGATGGCGCAGAAGATGAATTACCTGAATTAATTAATTGTTGTTTCGCCGTATCCACAAGCGATGTCTGCGCTTTTTTGAAATGTTTCATAATATATTTATTCTAATTAAATTAGATTATTCCTCTGAGTCATTGTCAAATCTATTTTTTATATTACTAAACACTTCATCCATCGAATACATGCGCTCCTCGCCAGATTCAATCCTTTTCATTTGGTCTTTTAAATCTTCAAGTAAATCTAAAGAATCTGAAGGACTGCCATGAAAACTCATTTCGTACATGACACCTTGGATTATTTGATATAAAGTATAAGACTCTGTTGGATAATCATTATTACTAATTGTTTTATAATGTTTATCTGTAATATTAACATTTGCTGTAGCCTTTAATACTAAAGGCGTATTAGCATAATTTTGCATAGGACTTAATCCAATGCCCCATTTAATAATATCGCCAGCCTTGTAATGAGCATCATCGAATTTAGCAATTCCTATACCATGAAATTCTGGCCACCCTGGTACGTGTATCCCTTCATCATCAATACTGATATTCCAATATAATTCTAAATAATCTACATCATTTTCGCCATCTTTTTTTAGTTCTGGAGTTCCATATAAAACTGCCGCAGTATATTCTCGTATCCATTGTCTAAAAATAATTTCAAAAATATCTATATTCTTTTCAATTAATAGAAATAGATCCTTTAAAACTATATTGTCTAATGTGATATATTCGTTTAAAAATGAAGATGCAATGTCTGATAGTTCCTCAACATCATATTGTAAAGTATCCGTATTCCATTTTTTGTATTCCAGAAGCCCGCTAGGTTTTAAAATTAATTCTTTCATAAGGCCATTATACTTTTTATTTTTATTGAGAAATTTAATTAATGATAAACTTCATTAACGGCTTTTTTAGCAACTTCTAAATATGCTTTGTATGCTCCGGTTTTGTATACTGTCCAAGGGTGCCAGTATACACCGCCACGAGATTCTTTATATGCGGCTTCAGCACTATTCTGAGGATTAAACAACCTCCCGTCTGGATCATATCTAAAATCGTCATTAGGCCCTTCACATCCTAATTGCTTAATTGTACGAGTCTGCCATAATCCCACCGATGGACCCCAACAATCTGTCTCTAAACTAATATCACTCACGTTGTTTGGATCAGCATCAGATTCAGGGAACACAATCGCAACAGCAATTACTGCTGAGTCTCTATTAAAACCTGCTTGCTTGGCAAGGCCCGCAAGCCAAATCGCTGTTGATAACCTGTCAAGCCCTTGCTGAGTTGTTGACCCAGCATCATATGCGTCATTATTTTCCGTAAGGGGTGAATCATATCCAAAACTATGAAGTAAATCATTTAATTTTTTTTCATCACTAGTATTATCGTGAATAGAATTTGGATCTTGTGCAAAACTATCTAAATAATTTAAAATTAGTTGTTTCTGATCTGCATCAAATCTATTAAATAATGGATCATCAATTACTGTACCTTCCATTATTTGTCTAGATTTTGCTTTATAGGCCACAATATCAAAATTGGATGAACCAGGGGTATTTTCTTTTTTATATTGACTCATTTGTGTGGACGGATCTTGGTCAGTACCTTGAAATAATGCGTTATTGATCATTTTAATAAAATCGTCTTTACTAATATTATTATTTTGAGCGAAACTCATTCTGATGTAATTGTTGAAAAATGAATCTGCTAATTTATATTTTCCTATGTTATCTAAATATTTAGACTTTTTTAAAATATATTTCCACACTATAACTCTTTATTATTCTGGTTCTGCATTACCTTCTAAAATTAGACCCTTGAATTCTGGATAACTCTGATAAAGAATATTTAGCAATTGTTTAAAATGCTCACAGTATTTATAATGTGAACCTAAACCAGTTCTAAGTTCTGCCTCATAAATAAACTTATCAAATGTGGTTCGATGTCGAAAATTAAGTTGAGTACCTAACGGTAAGGAATAAATTCCTTTTTCTGTGCCGTATTGATTTACTACATTTATTAGCACATTGCCCTCAGCACCTAAATTTTTGATAATAGATGATTTAATTTTTTTGCCAATAATCTTCTCACAATCTTTCACACAATCCATTGTGTCATAAAATCCCTGTGGCTTTAAATCAATATATTTACTTCCTGTGCGATGGCGGTTTAAATCCCTAATCTCACCAATTGTAATATTGGGAATAGCAAATAAAATCGGATTCATCCTCGAAATATCACCACAATCATCATAACGATTTTTACGAAATTTTAAATCTTCAATAATGCTCGAAATTTCAAATTTTATATTTGACTCTAATGTTAGTGCTGGCTTGTTAATATCAAGATTTGAATTGTTAAAAGATTCAATCCATAAATTCATTCTTCTTTCCGCTGATTTTTTTTTATAAATATGTTTCACAGACCTTGGTGCAGATATTTCTAATTCTGATAATAATTGCTCACCTAATTGCTTCAATTCCGTAAATGGATGGGATAATAAATTTGTGATAAGTTCTGCCCAAGCACCTGCGGATTGTATCATCATAACGTTAGTACATGCGGCAATAGGTAGCCAAACTCTCGCGCGGTCAAAAGCGAAATTTCTTAGCATTCTTGATTTTTGTTTTTCATTAATATCAGAGGGTATTTTAGTAATAGAAGGGTATTCTTGCGCTAATTCTGACCAAAACTCATATGCTTTTTCATAATTTTCAAATAATTTTTTAGAATTATCATTGATTTTATAGCATTCACTATCTTTATAATTAATATATCGTGTGGAAGATTCTTGACCGGATGCCGTAGGACATAAATACCATAATGTCATTGCCGCAAAAATTGAAACACCATCAATAAACATTGCGATAGGCACTAATTGAAGTAAAGATCCATGACCATAATCTACATATTTAAAAATACTGTCCACGCTTTTATCAGGATTGTCAAAATCTATTTTACTTAGAATCGAATCTAAACCTTCATTATTTCTAGAATATCTAGCGCCGACTGCGGCGAGTAATTCTGGCGTCAATGCTGGTCGATTTAAATTATTAGCCGCCAAAGAGGGTGAAATTGATACTTGAGTGACTTTCATTACATCTAAATATTTTAAGGATAATGGAATTATAACCTTTAAATAAAAATTATGTTAAAATTAATAAAAATTGCTTCTTATTTTGATAAAATTGGCCAATATAAAATGTCAGATTATTCATTGAGATTTGCTAATAATAGTTATGAAGCAATTAAAAGTGTGGCAGACAAAGTGAGATCCATGCATCCATATAGTTTTGAAACACATTACGACTTGTTAGAAAGTCTTGACGAAAAATTACAACATGATCCTCATGATCTTCATTATCTAATGTATGGAAAAGACACATTAAACCATGAAGATATCATGAATATAATGAATACAACTGATACTTTTGGATTATACGAAGAAATTTACCCATGGATTTTTGTTTATCCAAATACTACAACAAATACTTGGTTTTATCGCCTACATGATCCGAAGGATTTAAATAGTATAAACAATCCTAAACATTTCACAATTCACAACACAGATGTTGACGTGAATGAGGATATCGATCATGCTGTGCAAAAAATTCATCAAAAATACCCAGAGGCTTTAATAGATCCGTTTGCATATGTAGATGGTTTTGAAGATTTATAATTTTGTATAAATAACACATGAATGTTATTATATGGGGTTTAAAACCCTACACGCACACGCACTCCTGGATTCATTGGGGATTTGCTAAAGCCTTTGAATATTTAGGCCATAATGTAATGTGGTTAGATAAGTCTGAGACGTATGACATTACATTGTTTAATGATGCTTTGGTAATTTCAGAGGCCAATAATGATGATGGTATTCCAGTGCTTAATACGGCAACATACTTAGTTCATAGACTTAAAAAAGATACATACCAAAATGCTAAAAAAGTATTGAATCTTGAGTTCTATTCTAAACCTATAGAGGATTCTGAAATAAAAATTTATCCTCCTCATTATTCCAATATGTCATGTGTATTAAAGAGATATCAAGAACTTGCACCAACAGTTTGGTTTGGAGATGAGATTTTAGAATCAAACAATATGCATGCGCCGACATTATTTATGTCATGGGGAACAGATCTTCTTCCAAATGATATTGAATTAATTGACCCTGGTTTTATTCAAGCATCGCGAAGACCTGATGTGAGTTTTGTAGGAAGTGTTTGGGGTGTGAATATGAATGAAATGCAACAATTCATGAACAATCTCCAAAAACGAAATATTCCGTTAAATGTACTTGGGTTACATAATGGTATGCCTGTGAATAATGAACTTTGTAAACATATTGTACGTTTATCACTGTTTAGTCCTGCAATTGTAGGAAAAGATCATATTGATATGGGCTATGTGCCTTGTAGATTGTTCAAGAACATCTCTTATTCTAGGATGCCTGCTACAAATCTTCCTCATGCCTCAGAGATATTGCCAGGTTTAGTTGTTGAAGAAGATCTAGACTTACTTATTGATAAGGCAATAGAGTTCGAAAATAAGCCAGATATTAATTTAATGAATGCACTTGTGAATCATGTGCGAAAAGAACACACATTTGTGAATAGGGCCTTGAATATCTTGGAGGTAATATAAAATGAATATACAAATTGTAAGTGTATGCGATCAGCAAATTTTTAATAAGACACTTGACCGTGTTAAAGAAACACAAAAACTTTTTACTAAAGTTAATACTAATGCTGACATTCTAGACCCGCTTATTATTACTTATGGCCCTGCGGCCAAAATTGACGATGTATTCATTCAAACTAGCGCGATACCAGTAAATAAAGACAATTATAGTTTTTATATGAGTAAAGTATTACATCAACACCTCACATCTGATTTTGCGTTAGTCGTGCAATATGATAGTGGTATTGTTAATCCTGATGCTTGGACTGATGAGTTTTTAGAATATGATTATATTGGCGCTCCTTGGCGCGAACTTCCACACCTTACAGATTTTTTTGGAAATTCAGTAAGAGTAGGTAATGGGGGTTTTAGTTTAAGAAGTCGAAAACTACAACAAATTACTTCACAATTAACTTATCCTTACCCATTTCCATATCCGTCTCAAGATTTCTTTAAAGAAGATGTACATATGACATGCAAAATTCGACATGCATTGGAAAACCATGGTGTAAAATTTGGCAATTTATATATCGCTAATAAATTCTCGGCAGAGACAGGAATAAAAGATAAAAATAAACTGCCATTTGGCGCTCATGGCACCCTATATGATGAACTTACAGGTAAAACTCAAACCGTTAGTGCGATGGATCTTTTGAATAAAAAAACCTTCGAAAATTTGAAATTAAATTAATTTTCAAAAATTAAGTAAACTTTAAGGTGCATATAGAAAATTATGATATGCATCTTAAGTTGCAATTAGGAAAAGATATATGGATCTTTTCCCCTGATGATTCAGGGGAATGCCCTGCTACGCCTATTGCTCACTATGGAGAATTAAAATCTTCTAGAGATCCATCAAGGTCTCTCTACTATGCCATAGATGGAAATTATGAAATTTGGCTAGGATTAAAAAAGAAAAAAGACATTATACTAGAATACTTTCAAGGCAAATTGGCTATGGAAGTACTATATAATTATAATGTCTTGTCTTGGGTTATAGTTGCAGATCTATTCCCTTTAGAAATTTATGAAAAGATTAGATCTAATTAATTACATTAGATTTAGTTACAGTGTCACTAAAATTCTTCATAAAATCTACATCTTCAATTAAAGATCTTCCGACTTCAGTACTGCGCAATTGTTCTAAAGTGTCTAGCATCTTTTGATGTGTACTGAAGTCCACTGATTTATTATTTGAAAATTCTTCAATAAAATCTTTAAAAACGTCTAAATTATCTTCGACCTGTTTAAGCATTAATTCTAATGCTTCCAGATCCTCATCTTTAAACTGTTCCAATTCTTCATCAGAAATTTCTTCCACGACTAATTCTTCTACATTTTCTTGAAGAGTTTGATTATTATATGATTGATTTAAGTTCGTCATTTGTTCTAGCACCTATTAAACGAGATTTTTCTTCTCCATCTTTATATACAATAATTGTAGGAATTGATGCGATATTGAAAAATTCAGACATTTCTGGTGAATCATCAATATCACAAGCATAAAAATTATCTGTAAGAGATAATAATCGTTCTTTCATCGGTTTACAATGGCCACACCAAGAGGCAGTAAAAATCATTAAAATATCATTTTTAATTAATTCTTTATAGTTTGAGTCATTAATTGTTTTCATAATTATAGAGGTAATTCACAGGCGATTAAATGAATCGTTGGAATATTGAGTTTTTTATATTCTTGACAATTATCCATTTTGTCATCTACAGCAAGTAAAATTTCATATTCTTTCATAATTTTTAATGCAACGTCCTTTTTATATTTAGATTTATCATGTATTTTTTGCAATTTAGTTTCATAATCTTCAGAATTAACCACCGGTCTCATCACTAATATAACATTGTCTTTAAAAAATCCATAATGTTTTAACCATTGCTTAGTTTTAAATTTAGTATCAGTGAAACGTGCCGTAACAATAAAAATTTTATCAGGTTGATATTGTTGAATAGACCATTCATATAAATTTTTACCAAGTGCTAATACTTTGTCTTTCTTATGATCTGCTTTATTATATGATTCTATAGAATCATAATAAGATTTTTTATCACCTTTTGCTTTTGCATCAAAATCTATATATTTTTTTTGACGATCTGATGGATCGCATAAAACACCATCTATATCGAAAATTAGACATTTTTTTTTCATTTATTTAGAATTTACTTTCTTTAATACTCCCATTGGAAAGAATATAATATTCAGAATTATTATATAATTCTTGAATTGTATGAGCCCCAGAATATGTTAAACCGGAGCGAATACCACCTAAAACACTTTCTAGTACAGATTCTGTTGAACCTTTATATGGTACTAGTTTATCTAGACCTTCAGCGGCTGTTCCTCGCTTCAAACCTGAACGATATTTCTCAGAACATTTTTGAGAAGACATGCCGTAATATTCCTTAAAATCACCATTTTCTAAATGTAAAATATCTCCTGGAGTATGCGATGTTGACGCTAAAATACTACCTACACAACATACATCTGCACCGAACGCGAGGGCTTTAACTGCTGTACCACTATCTTTTATACCGCCATCAGCAATCAACGGAATTTTATATTCATGTTTTAATTGTTCACAGTCAATAATTGACTGTAATGTGCTTTCTCCGTGTCCCGTGACAATACGAGTAGTACAAACGTTTCCTCCACCAATTGACGTGCGGATAGCATCTGATCCGCTGTCTGCTAGTCTTCTAAATCCGTCTCTAGAAGCAATATTTCCAGCAATAACATCAATTTTTGGATAATTTTTCTTAATATATTTAATCATATCCATGACCATCTTACTGTCACCGTGAGCAATATCAATTAAAATAATATCAGCGTATTCGGCAAGATTATCCACTAATTTTCTATCCTCATCTTTACAGCCAACAGAGGGCACACTCAAAAGCCCTTCTTCATTTAATTTTTTAGCCCATTCAATCATAGCCATTGAATCAAACCTATGTAAAAATCCGCAACTGCCAGATTCTGCCATAAATTTGGCCATCTTATACTCAGTTACAGTACTCATATTGGTGCTTACGATAGGGTGATTAATTTTAAAATTTTTAGTTAATTGAGTAGTTATATCCACATCTAATCTAGACATAATATCACTGTGCTGTGGGACTAACAATATATCATCAAATGCTAATGAAATAGGGTTGTTTGGATCATACAATTTTGCCATTAAAATTTATACTAAAATTTACAATTTTTCATAACAAAAATTAATTTAATTAGGTCTCCTAACAATCTGCGAAATTCTAAATTTTGAGTCAATGTGGAAAAAAATGCGCCTTAAAGATAAATAAGGGAGAACAATAATGTAATTAATAATGAATTAAGTAATGAACTAAATTATGAACTTGTTCAAAAATTAAAATCACTATGCAAGAAAAAGGTCAAAATTAAAGAAAATTTAAAATTCCTACTAATGCTCGAAATTTTAAAAAAAATTCATAAGATAGACCTAGAAAACCCAATTCTAGGAAACCTCATGGACAATTTAATAATGAGATTTGCTCAAACTAAACAAAATGATTTAAATTTACCTTTAATTCAATCAAAACTAAAACTCATAAAAGATTTTCATCCCCTCTTCAACATTAACAATATCCAAAACTATTCTATCACTGATTTTTTCGTAAAATGGTTCTGTATGAGTTATATCAATGAAGGGGCCAGTAAAGAATATGCTTTATTTAGGCTTCTAATCTTGTTAAAATTGCTTAAATATAAAAATGATGATAAAATACTGCCATTAATTTTTGATGAATTTAGAGAATTAATTTTAGATAAAAGTTTTGATAATTTAAAACCTGCTAATTTTGATGATAGGCAGATGAGTAGTTTTAAAAATCTTATTAATTATTTTAGGTTTCCTTATGAGTATGAGTTAAACTTTTCTAGTATTGACCCCAGAATTAAAAAAGAAGAATTTAAAGATCCCTTTTTTGTACCGGAAGAAGATTTCGAAAAGGCAGAAATAGATTTTCCTAAAACTGATGAACTACTAATTAAATGGTTCGCGGAAGCAATTATCGAAAAAGGTTATCCACCTGAAATTGCTTTATATGAATTGCTTAAACATTTAAAAAATTTAGGATTCAGTGAAGGAAGAGATTCGGAATTTTTAAATACGATTTACAATGAATTTAAATTAGAAATTTTAGAAAAACCGCAAACTTATGATAAAATAGTAATTCCTGAATCGGAATTATCTGAATTTAAAGAATTATTAGAGGAATTTCAATTTCCGTATTCAAAAGAACTAAATTTTAGTAATTTACAAGATCCAAAAGCCAGTACTAATTCTGGAACGGCAAGTGATGTAGAAAATTCAAGTATTATAAAATCTACGAAAACGACTGAAAAATCTGATAATGATATCGTGAGTACAGCATTGAGTTTTGTGAATAGTAATGTCACCTATGAATTAGGCGCAAAGAGTTCTATTGATTCTGGTGGGCCATGTGATTGTTCTGGTTTTACTAAGCAAGTGTTCCAAAAATCTGGAATATCATTACCAGACGGCTCTGGGCAACAAATAGCAGTAGGTGAACCAATTCAAGAATCGGATTTAGAACCTGGTGATTTAGTATTTTTCTCAGGCACGATTGCAGGTAGGTCTAATTCTGAACCTAGTCATGTTGGAATTTATTCAGGTAATGGAAATTTTGTGAGTCTTACAGGGCATGGAGTAAAAGACCAACCATTGTCAACTGGATTCTGGGCGAATAAATTTTTAGCCGCCAGGAGAATCTCTTAATAATCTTTAAATTAAAAACATGTCACAAATTGATACTCTAAAAAATCTTGTCAAATTAAGCAATAAATATGACAATAATGGTCAATTTTTAAAAGCAAATTTGATTGATGAACAAATAAAGGAAATTCAAGATAAAATTATCACAAGTAGCAGGAAACAAATTATAGAAGAGATATTGTCAATGCCAGAATTGGAAAAAAAAATAATTGCTCAAAAAAGTAGAAAATGGTTGAAAAATCGCACTTGGAGCAATATGGAAAGTAAAAATTTTGATGAAATGTCAGAAACTGAAATTTTAAATGGCGTAGATATACACTTTGATGGCGGACTTAGAGAATTTCTTAATAAATAAATTTTTAGAAATTGTTCATTAAGAAAAATAAACCATAATATTGTAAACAAATAAAAATTGAATAATAAAGGTTTTAAACCTAATCTTTAGAAATATCCAATTAGATAGTAGGAGGCTAAAATATGTTTAAAAATTTTTCAGGATCTAAACTTGGTAAAATTTTAGTTTCATTCTTTTGTATTTTAGGGCCTGCTTATTTAACAAATGAAGCAAATAATGACTATGGCGCTGTAACAACATATATACAGTCAGGAGCGACTTATGGAATGTCTATGCTTTGGGTCATGGCGTTATTATTCCCAATTATTTATTTTTGCCAAGAAATGTCGGCTAGGCTAGGAATTTGTTCTAAAGAAAATTTTATTGTATTGATCAGGCAAAAATTTGGTGATTTTTGGGCAAATTTATCTTTAACTAATTTATTATTAGTGAATTTTCTAATATTAATGACAGAATTTGCAGGAATCACTTTAGTCTCTAGAGTTATAGGAATTTCACCTTTTATAACAGTTCCTACATCAATAATTGGTTTTATGTGGTTAGTTGTTGGAAATAAATATAAAAAATGGGAAAATATCATGATTGCATTTTGCACCTTGGATGTATTATGGTTTTTCATGTCATTTTTTACTCATCCTAATTATTCAGAAGTTATCAAAGGATTATTGCCTTTAATGCCTAAGGGTGGAATATCAAAAGATTATCTTTTCTTATTAATGTCTTTAGTAGGAACCAGCATTACATATTGGGGGTTAACCATTCAAGTTTCATGTGTTGTTGAAAAAAAAATTAATATTGCAGACCTTAAGATGGAGCAATTTGAAACATTCATAACATCAATTTTTACAGTTCTAGTTGCTGGAGCAATGATTATAGTTGGTGCCATAAGTTATAAACATGGTTTAAAATTTGAAGACCCAGCATCTATGGCACTTGCTATTTCGAAATGGTATCCATGGTTGAAAAATCTAATTTTAATTATGATTATCAATGCTTCTCTTTTAGGAGCAGTCGCAGTCTCACTATCGAGTTCCTGGGCTTTATCAGAGAAACAAGGCCAATTTAATAAAACAATAAAAGACGATCCTAAATTTTATTTCACGTATTTATCTTGTATAGCCATGAGTGGCTTACTCTGTTTAATACCAAAACTCCCATTAGATTTAATAGTTTTAGGTGTTCAAGTACTGTCATGCATCTCATTGCCGTACGTATTAGTTTTTCTTCATATTCTTCTTAATGATAAAGAATTAGTGGGAGAGCAATACATCAACAAACCTTGGCAAAATCTTGTAAATATATTAATAATCATCGTGTTATGTGCGCTATCTTTAATACTATTATTGCAGGTATTATTACCAGGATTATTTAAATAATAATTATATGGAAAGTCGTAGTATCGTGGCCGTGAAGAGCGGCCTTAATCAGAATAGTCATCGTTTACAACCAGAAATAACCCTTATGCAAAAAATAATTCTAATTACAATAGAAACAATGATTGGAATTGGAAGTTTGAGTGTGGTTATGTACATACTACATAAATAAAAATAAATGAAACAATACCCTATAGTTGATTTTCTTGATAAAATGGGATTTTACCATGAAGCAGATTTCGTGGAGGATCAATTAATAAGAGAGGCTTCTAAAAAAAATTATTGGCCCCTCTTATTACCTTATATTCATGGTCAGAATATTGTTAAAAAATCATTAAAAAATAAATCAACTGAAGATTAACAATCATTTAATTGTGATTTTAATAAATTAATTTCTTCTTGTATTTTAGATTGTTTTGTTTTAAGTTCTTTTAATTTTTTAAGATTTTCCAGTTCTTGAATGAGTTCACTGTTTTCCTGTGCTACTTGATATAACAGAGGATCTTGTACAGGTGCTGGCATACTCATCGCTGTATAAAATAATGGTTTAAGAATTATTTTAATTTCCGCCGCGAGTTCTCCAATGTCAAAGTGGCTAGTTGAGAATGTTTGTGTGCTATAATTACCTTCCACAGTCACACCTACATTATTCGTAGCATTCATAGAAAACGAATGTGCTACATTATCTATGGTATTGTCATTTAAACTCGCCGAATATAATATTGCACTATCATCAGAACTTCTAGACTTTTTTCGTAACACACTGCCGCATGTATAAGATTGTCTATAAGGACCATTTATTGGAGAAATATTATTAATTATCCATGTTGGCTGAGGTGCAATGGGATAGTTATACTTTTTTCTAAAAAAGAATTGTGCTTGAATTAATCCTGGCGCGGCGTTATGATTTTTGCCATCCATAATTGATTCGTCTGAATCGATATCTACAAATTTAAATTTTCTTGGAGAATCTGCAAATCTTTCAATATCTGATGTTGAGTTAGCACGAAGAATATAACCATTTCCAGCGACATTTTCACCGTCAATAGTGAATTTTACCAGTACATCTTCAGGATGTTTATTTTTGAATCTTAGCACATATTCTGTGTAGGATGGTATTTCAATTGTACCATCATAGTTTTCTTTAAGTGGCTTTCCATTCACTAAAATGCAAACCACGCATTTATTGCTGTACATATTCATTTCGCTCCTTTATTGAAGGAGGAGTTATTATTTTTATTCATTTTTTTGTTACCTCTATAATTTATTATCTCTGACCTCAACGAGACTTTTTCGGAATCTTAGGCAAATTCCAAGGCCAATATTATTATACAATAATTATAGAGGTAATATTTCTGTTTGTTTTTAATTTGTAAATTCAACGGCGCTTACACAGCGATTATCCATAATTACCATGGTTATTTCTTCATAACCGACTGTTTGCTGTATTGTCGATTTATTAATAGATTTTTCATCTTTTACTACCAAAATATCTTTTTCGGCATACTGACTTCTAATAGGCATAACTCCAAGATTTTCAGGGCTAGAAACCGCAAAAAAATAATCTTTAGCATTTTCATGAATATAAATAGGAATATTAAATAATGAACCACCAATTTTAAATGGCCCTTTTTCATCACCTTTTCTAGTGACATAAAAATGTTTATGTTCAATTAAAGATAATTTTCGAAAAGTTTGCCTACTACAAATAAAAGCGTCAACATCCAGATCATGATCTTCAATATTTACCATTGCTTCTATAATTGGATACAACTGATTACATTTGGATATTATTTTTGTATCCAAATTTTTATCCAAACTTTCAAATAGAAGTTTAAAAAAGAATAGATCTTCTTTCTTATGGATTATTTCTTTAGAACAAAGTTTTTTATTCCAATAATCTAAAGAATTAATCTCAAACGTAGGTAATAATATTTCTTCCACACCATTAACTTCACAAACTTTACTATCATAAAGTGGAATAAAATATGATTTTATATCAATATCACGATTATATCTTGCTAAATTAAATGGTAATAAATCATCAACGTACAGTAATAACCGTGCCAACGAAGTGCCATTATATGGCTTATTAAAATTATTCATTATTTCTCCTTAAATTCACACACACAAAAGGTGAACTATTTTATTGTACAATAAAATATATGGATTTTTTTTCTAGTACACCTGAAACAATGATTAAGAGAATGGTACTCACATCTGAGGAAGATTATGAGGCTGTTTTAAAAGAAATTAAGTTAGTAGAACAAAAAAATAATGAAAAAAATGGTGGTCGTCCGTATTCCGAGATTTTAGAAACTCGTACATCACCCACATTTCAAATTCTACTTCGGGAGACTTTTAAAGATAGTATTTGTCCGCGCTGTCATTGTCGAACTATAGGAAATGTATTAGTTATAGACGCAGTCACTAAAAAATCTTCATTTGTAGATGAATGCAATGGTTGTAATTTAAGATTTTCTATTTTTATTGAATCAAAAGATTAAGTTATAATTTAATAAAAATATCTAATTATTCATATTAGATATGAATAATTTTAATAATAGTTTTAATTTTCTATATGAATGGGAACTTAAAAACCCCAAACCTCATTCAGAAATTGTTAATCAAGATTCTTATAATTTATTTAGAAAATCAAAATTATTAAAAGACAGATCTATTAACAAAATAGAAAAAGACGAATTTAAAGATATATTATATAACAATATATGGGAAAAATATAATTTAGATAATAAAGAGTATCCTTATAGCAAAATATTATTTAATACTTTTTATGATTTTAATATTATTACTGTAGAGAGAATGCTTGAAAAATGCGGAAATAATTGCAAATGTTTTTGTTTAGATAGGATTATTAGAAGAATTCGTGTTCTAAGTGTTTATGAACATCATAATCAATATAATCTTTTATCATTAAAAAAAGATTATGAACTAAAGGAATTATGTTGTTAAATATTTAAAATTATTTTATGTCTTTTCGTCGTGCCCAATTAATACCAGCATTAGATTCGACATTAATGGCGAATACTGATAGTGCATTAACTCCAGAAGAAATTTCTGAATTAAAAAATAAAATAGAACCAAAAATTGCCACATTATCTTTAAATTATTTAAATCAGAGATCTAAAGAAGTTCAGGCACAAATATCATCTTTAAAAAATATTCCTGCCTATATCAATAAAAGTCCTATTGGCCAATATAATAAAATTTCTAAAAGTATTGCTAAACTACAAATTTTTATAGATGAAATAGCGATTGAGCCTAATAGAAGGAAGACTTATAATAACCCAACCTCTACTGACCCTTTAATTCAAAATTCAATTAATATTTTTGGTGACAATGTTTCTCCAGATTTTAATAATAAAGATTTAAATTATCCAGAATCTGATTTGTCACAAACTACGAAAAATTCAATTTTACAGTTAGTTGACAACAAATTGACTCTTTTTAAAGATCATGTTTTTATAAAGAAGAATCTTAATTATTTATGGAAATTGGTACAGTATATTCAAAAATCCTCAGGATATAATGATCCGAATAATAGTTTATATAAAAAATATAGATATGCTGTAAAATGGTATAAATATTTTATTTTTTGCGTTGGAAGAAGGTCCGACCAAACAACTCATAATAAAATTCAAGGTAATTATTATTCACCTACATCTCACTCCCCTAAAGATGACAAAGGTTTGAATTTAACAGATTTAGGCACCTGTGACACTAATATTTTTGCAGGAGTATTATGCGAATTAGCACAAGGCGGCGTAAAACAAGGTTTAATGATTTTGATTAATGGAGGAATTAATTTAGGATTAAGTATAAAAGCAATCAATTATCTTAAACAATTTTTAAAAATTTATAATAAAACTACAGATTTCTCAAAAACAGTAGAAGTTTTTAATCGTATTAATAGCCATCAAAACTTTATAAAAGAAACATCTGAAATTAGAACAGCCATTTTATCATTTAAGAAAAATGCGGCAGATGCTTCAAAAGCATTAGATATTATTTTAAATGCCTGTGAGTCAGGAAAAATTGAAGACGTAGAAAAAATAGCAAAAAATCCGTTATTAAAAGTTGCATTTGAAAAGTTTCTAAGTGCTTTAGGCATGTTCGCGGCAGGAAAAGAAATTTTTGCTACATTTGATTTAATTTCCCAAAAATATCATAATCCTAGTTCTAATGTAAATTGGATGACTATATTAGACCATTTTACAGATGCTTTAATTGATCTTCAATTTACTCCATTTGTTCAAGAATTAGAATCAATGACACCTTTAGGACCTATATTGCCTGCGGCTTTAGATGGAATTGCAGCAATAAAGCCATTATACAAACTTGTAACAGAAGGTGGTTTAATTAACAAATTTGCCTGGATAGGTGTAGGCGATCAAGAACAGGTAAATGATTATGAAAAGAAAATTAATTCATACTATGAAAAGAATTTAAGTTCCACACAAACTAATTTGTCGCCAGATGTTCAAAAATTTATAAATGATATTGAGGGATACTATTTATTAGACCCATATATTAAAAGCAATAACTGGAAATGGATTTTTTCATTTTTACGAAATCCTAATAAATTAAATTTAAATCAAGATTTTATTGAATTAAGAGATAAAATTATTAAAGATTATCCTTGGATACTAAATGGTTCCAGTGATCCTAATATTATTAACTTATTACAATTAGTACAAATACAATCAAATCCTAAATATAATGATGTTTTAAATATTTTTTTGAATAACCCACATCTATTTGATATTTATAATGGAAAAACTTTATTCTATAATTACTATAATAATTTAAATCAAGCGCCTAAAAGTGTTAAGGACTCATTAACATCCCTACATTCGCAAAATAATAATTACGTAATGGCTATTTATAATACATTGCTTTACAAAGATTCTGCTCATAAAAAGGACATATATCAAAAAATTATGAATAAATATTTTAATAATAATGTTTCTGAATTTAATAAATTTATTCAGTTCATGAATCGTAATGTAGCAAATAATAGAATTGTGGGACAATCTTTTTAAACAAATATGAAATATTTTAAATCTGCACAAGAATTGGGGACACTAGAACCTGAAATTAGCGAATTATCCAGGCTAATGAACACATATTTAGATAGTTATGGTGGTCACAATTTAGAAACTATTATTGAAGATTTATCACAATCATCTACAGTGCCTTTACATGTTAAAAGCATTTTATATTCTAAAACAATAAATTTTTTAAACCTAGCATTTATTCAAGTTGGTAACAGATCTGCTATAAGAAGTCTAAATGAAATTGTTCATGCTAATTTAAGTTTTGAAACTCGCACAAATATTATCACAACTTTACTTCAAAAAATAAGAAACAACGCCACAGGTCAACAAATTTTAGAATTCCTCAATGAAGAAGAAAACAATATTTTTAATCCTAAGAATAATCAAGTACCTGATTTAGAAGAGCCACCTGTTGCAGGACATGTTGATCCAGAGCCAGTTACTGCTCCACCAGTAGTTACACCAGCCGAAGCACAAGAAGTTGCCAACTCAGTTACCTATAGTACATTAGAGCAATTTAAAAAAATAGTAAATAATAATAAAAATTTTCCTGAGTTAAATAATCAAGTGCAAAAAGGCCTTGCAGATGCCGTCAGTTTAATAAAATCATCAACTGGTAGTGGTGCAACTTTTAGACTAGATAATGATAGTAACATTTTAAAAATTTCTTTAGGTAACGACTTTTATACTTTAAATTTGAATGATGAAAATCAAGTACAGCAAGAATGTTTAAAAATAATTAAAAAGCATGGTCAAGGCAATACAGTAATTAAGAATGCTTTTCAATACCTTACAGGAACTTTTAATTACAAATACTGGACTGCACAAAAAAAAATTAATCTCAAAAATGCTTCAAAGTTTAGTAAATATAAAGAACTTAGCAAATTGTTTGATGATTTAAATTATGATATTCCAAAAATTAAAAATGCTATTAAATTAAGACTTGCCGCACAACAAAGAAATCCAAAACTATTTTCTGAATGGGAAGACTTTAAAAATTCTGGATTTGGCAAAAATTCAAAAGATGATCTAAATAAAAACAATTGGTTTAAAAAAATTAAGATTGTAAAACGATTATTAACATTTGTTGGAATATTAATAATCGGAAAAGTAGGGTTAGATACTTACGACCTTATGAATAAAAGTGTAGACAAACATGGTAATCTAATCAATAATAATAAATTACAAACTGGCGCTGGCGGCATTAATATTGTACCTAATAACGGAATATCATCCTCAGACTCTGACCTTTCTGGAGCAAATAATTCACAACCGACAAATAATTCACAACCGACAAATAATTCACAACCGACAAATAATAACAAAAAACAACTATTTCCAAAATTTGATAGTACATCGAATAATAGTGTTACTCCTGTTACTAATAAACCAATGGGAGTAACAATCGTTAAAAGCACTATGACACCAAATCAAAAACAATCTCTGAAAAATTTACCAACATCATCGGCCAATTGGCTCACCTCTATTATGAAATAAACTAATTAATAATTAGTTTCGTCATCAGATCCAGAATCATCAGATTGATTTTCATCATTTTGAGTAAGCAGTGTTGTAAGTGCGTCTGATGTATTTATTCCCAGCATGGACACATCCTGTGATTCGTCATATAATACATATTGATAACCCGAAGGAATACTGTTGTAAAGTGTTGACAACTCTTGGCTTGCTTGACTACAATTAGGTTTAATATTTGTTGAAGATCCAGTAGATCCAGTAGATCCAGTAGATCCACTCGATCCACTTGAATTACAAAGATTTTCATCATAACAATCCCCCGTAGGATCACATGGATCACATTGTTGACTATATTTGTAAATATTGATCTTACTGGCGTGAATTTTAGACCCTATAAACCCACAATTTAGTAAATCCGAATGAAAAGAAGGGTAATCCGAAAATCCATTAAACACATAATCACAAACATTCATTAACGCACCCATTATACCAGGGTCAATATCACCTAGTTGTGACAGCGCTTGGTTACATGCGGCTTGTTTAGGATTATTTTGTGAAGTTGACGAATTTGTTGTATCATCGTTAACAGTCGAGGCGACCAATTTATCAAAAGGCCCAGTTTTAAAAATGTTTTTAGTAATTTCGCCTAACAGTTTATAACTAGGGTCTGTAGGCAATAAAAATTTCGTTACAATGTTTTGTTGGACTTCGGATTCAATAATAGTTTTGAGACCTTCATTACTCAACGAGGCGATTGCTGTATTTAAATTAGTTGTAAGATATTGCACTGATTCTGTAAAAGAAGGATCAGGACTTGGGTCAGAAGCGTTAACAGCATACAACGTCATAAAATTATATGCCTCACTATATCCATTTTGGTCTACAGGATGAAAGACCATTTCTAAAACAATAAAGCCAATAATTAAAGCAATTTGAGGATATTTATTAAAATAATTATTAAAAATTGGTAATAAATAAATCTGCTTCAGATCATTTGTGATAGCACTTGCATTAATTTTATTACTAGGTTGAGTGGCAAAACTATTTGTAAGTGTTACTCCAAAACTAATAAAAGCATCTGTGACAGTACTAGCATCTGAATTTTTGTATTTTTTAATAAAAGATGTTGCGTCTTGGAGTGTTATTTTATTAATAATATTAAAAATATCAGTCGCAACAGCACTAGATAATGCAGTAGATTGTTGGAGACTAGTGTAAATTTTACCTAAAGTCTTTGCATCAGTTTGAGTTGTTTGAGTTGGTTGAAGAACCTGGCTATATTTTAGAAATAATTTATCCGCTTGATGATATAAACCATTAATATCAAAATTCCTACATATTTTTACAATTCTTTTTAAACTATTATTCATTATTTTATTTCAAAGTTAAAAGATATTTTAATCTTTCTAAAATCGCAAGTAAATCATCTTTTAAATTTAGAAGTTCACTGTCTTTTTCAAACATATTAGTAATATCTGTAGAAAGAAAATCTACACAAAAATCAATGACATTTTTAGGAGAGTGTTCAGATTCTTTACTGGTGTAGTCATAGATTTTAATAGTGTAAAATCCTTTTTCACTTTCCTCCCTACCATATTTACCCATATAAACTTCCATTATTTCATCTATTTTACCAGATAAATCTTTATATGTTCGATCAAATGCTTTATGCTCAGCAAAACTTTTAGTTTTCCAATGGTAAATTTTCATTTGCTCTGCTAAACTTAAAAAAAATGGAATAAGCATATATAAAATAAAATTCTTTTCCGAAACTGTAATAACCTCCTGTAAATTAATGTATAATAATTAAAGGTATTAATAAAGATATATTAATACCAATATATTAAACAAGGAGAAAATATATAATATGAAATTAACTAAATTTAATGATAATCCATTATCTTCTTTTTTTGAAGACACTAACAACTTCATGAGGGTTTTTGATAGCCCATTCTTTACAAGGAGTTTCAGCAATATGAATGCTGTATCCCTCGATACAGATGTATTTGAGGCTGATGGTAATTTTAATATTATTTCGGAGATTCCTGGGCTCAATAAAGAAGATATAAAAGTTAGTTATGATAGTTCTAACAGATTTTTATCTATCACGGCTAAATCAAGTTATAAAAAATTTGAAGATAAGCCTAACTATCACATTCGCGAGAGAAGTATTGGATCTTCTACTCGACAATTTAGAATCCCATCATATGTAGATGCTGGTTCAATTACTAGTTCTATTGAAGATGGAATTCTGAAAATTTCTGCGCCGATTCTACCAGAAACAAATAGTGTGGTAGATATTGAAATTATTTAGATTTCTGAATAATTAATGAATTGTGGCCTTCCTGATTAGTAATAGTTCCTACATCGATAGGAAATTGATTTTTAATAAGCGGATTTAAAGTCCCTCTATTTGAATCAAAAGTTACTTTGCCTCCATCACAAGCAATGTATGGAGTGTTTTCAGGAAGGCCATGATTTTTTAACCACTCTTTAAATCCGTTTACATCTGAGTTTTTATTATTATCTAATGTATAGTACATTTTGTTATGTTGCGGCTCAAATCTACCATGCAACAATACTATTTTTTTATTTGTGATAGATTCAGTTATAATTTGTGGCGGAGAATTCGGAGATAATTGTTTAATATTTTCTTTAATCTCCAAACTAACATTTTTATTATTTAAATCCTGAGGATTATTTAAATTTAATGATTCCGGTTTATTTTCAACTGCATATTTTAGCCACATAAAATTTGTTTCATATAATCAATTCATAAAACCTGTATAAAACTAATTATGAAGTATTTATTATTAATTTTCTGCGCAGTTATTTTAGCAAATTGTGCAGGTAAAGATAATCATATTAGTACTGAATATTATTGTTTCAATACAGACCCATCCAAAGATAACAATATAAAATTATTAGAAAGTCAAATGGTTAATACCGAAGCAGATAATATCAATGTATGTATTTTTGGAGAAAAAACCTATGAAATTTATTCCGGCCCAAAACCTAATAAAGATAGAAAATTTGATGAAATAATAAATGAATGCCTAAATAAATCTAAGTTAATTAATATACATTCTACTAATTTTAATAATTTGTTAATTTATTTAAACAATAGAGTTCGAAATTCTAGTAATGCTTATATATACACTGACGGCAAATTCATGAATTACCAAACTCAAGAATTACTGATAAATTTGAACAAAAAAGGATTACAAAGTGTTAGATTCTTCGGTGTTGACATAAAATACAAAGAATCCATTTATAATATATTTATAAAATCTAAAATAACAGTTAATCAAAACTAATTAATCTGGAATTGGTTTTAATTTACCATCTATCATTCTAACAGCATAAGAATCTTTATATTCTGATTTACCTCTAACTTCACAGTCATAATATAAAGAGGTTAAAAATATAAAAAATAAATCAGTTTCTTTTGTTGCTATGGAGGTATCATGAAAAATACTGATAACTAAATTATCATCATCTTCTTTCATAATCCAATTAGAGGCTAAGCCTTCGTTAATTGTAGAGAAAGATTCAGCAATTTCTTGACAATAATTAATGTGTTTGTTAAAAATAAGTTTATAACTATATTTATAACTATCAAGATTTTCATAATCTTCAAGAGAATTTATTATTAATGACCCAGTAGAAATCATATGTTTTAAAAATTAAAGTTCTATATTAAATTTTCCGAATAAAGATCTAAAATTGTTATTCTCCTCAGTTAACTCTTCATTTGTGTCAGTAAGTGATGAAATAATTTCAGACATACCCTGAATTTTTTCTGCATTTTCTAGTGTTATATTAGTTCTAACGTTAGAAATTTCTTTTATTAAAGCCATATCATATTCTGATAATAAATTATCTAACTCCTGCTTATGTAGGTTTTCTATTTCTTTAATCATATTATTATGTGATTCATTCATTTCTTTTAATTTATTGACATAATCATTAAATTGTAATAAATTTTTATTAGTAAGAGAATCTAAACTTAATTTTAAATTATTGTTTCTATCTTCTAACTCATTTAAATTTAATTCATATTGTTGTTTATATGGAGAAACAATATCCTCTACAACCTTAGGAAAGATTTTTTTAATAATGAACGATATCCATGACATATATTTTAATATACAATAATTATAATAATATAATTACATTGAAATTATATTACCTCTTGAAAAACTTTTTATATCAATTTTACTAGGTTTAAAACCTTGATACAGCGTTTCCAGGCAGTTTTCTGGTATTACTTTATTACCGCAATAGAAAAGATTAATCGCTAGATATTTATATTCTGGATATGTATGAGCGCTTAATAAACTTTCACTTAATACTTGGGCTATTGTGAGACCGTAAGGTGAAAATTCATGACAATGACTACTAACAATTGTTAAATTCGATTTTTCGCATGCATCATTAAATAGATTGTTTATTAATTTAGTGTCACACATAAATTCAGTAGTGCAATCACAATCAAAAAATTCTAAAATAATTTCTGTACCAAGAGCATCTTTATAATTTAAAGTTGGTAATTCCCCTGTGCATTTTGTGATAAATTCATACATATTTTCTCATTATACAGAAATATTATGATTTTGGTTTTTTAGAAGATTGTTTCCATAAAAATAAATCAAATTCTTGAGGATTTAAATTGTTTTTATCACAATATTCTAAAAAGGTAGATTCATAAAATAAATATTGTGATTTAGAAAAAGATTTTTTATTTTTAATAGGTAAAATATTTTCTGAAATAAAATCTGCGATGTAAGTATCAATTACTGCACATCTATAAATCGCGCGAGTATTAATTAAAAAGAATCTTGCAGTTTTACAACCAATTCCAGGTAATTTCTCTAATTCCTCTGCATCACATTTTTTTAAATCTATTTTTAATGAATGATATTCTTTAATGAATTTTTCAAGTAAGGAATACTTGCCTAAACCGTGTTTCTTAGCCATTGTAATAGCGTAATCAATTCCAAATAAATTAATAGCCGAGAAAATACCTAAAGAATTAAATTCTTTTTTAAATGAGTTAAATTTTTGATTTTGAATATAAGCAGTTTTGCCTGCAACTAGCCAACATATCATTAAAAAATCTTGCAATTCGGCTTCAGATCTATGAATATTATATGGATTAAAAATGTCAACTAAATTTACCACAGTGGACTCATTCTCCCTATGTTCAGAATCATATGTTAAAATAGTTGACATTATGAAATATTTATAACTAGATTTATTATACAAAGTTACAAAATTCTGTATTATTGTATAATAATCACATGAATGAAGATCTGCAAGAGATTAAGATAATGCTATCTGAAGAAATTTTTCAAAATTTAAATCTTGTAGAGAATTTTGAAAAATATGAAGATTCTTGTACTTTAACTGAAGCGATTTATCCAAGCGCTTTACAAAGTTGTTTACATGCGATGATGGCGGCAGTAGAATTATTGGAAGAATTAATAACTGAGAAGGAAGATAATGATAAAAATATTTCAGATGACGATGATGAACTATAAGAGAATATTATGATTGTTGGTGTAGATTTAGGAACTTGTTTTTCAGCCGTTGGGTATTACAATGGTGATAATGTTGAGTTAGTGCCTAACAGGCAGGGCTCTCGTATAACTCCTAGTGTTGTTGCTATAAGTAAAGACGAAATTTTAATAGGAGAAGAGGCTTTTTTGGTTAAAGATGATTCTAATTTTATTTATATTGAAAAATCAAAAACACATATAGGTACCAATAAGGTTTATCATACACCACAGGGAGTTTTTACACCAGAAAAAATTGCAGAATTAATTCTTACTCATCTTAAAAATTATACTGAAGAATTTTTAAAAACAGCCATTACTCAGGCTGTTATAACTACGCCTGCTTATTTTTCTATTAAACAACGTAATCTAACAAAACTTGCCGCAGAAAAGGCAGGAATACAGGTTATGAAAATTTTATCAGAGCCTACAGCGGCGAGTTTAATGTGTAAAAATAATAAAAATTCTGAATATATTCTTGCTTATGACCTAGGTGGAGGGACTTTCGATAGTTCTATTTTAGTAGTTAATGATATGATTAGTAAAGTTATATCAACTCATGGCAACACTAATCTTGGCGGGCAAGATTTTGACGAATTATTAGCCAGAACTCTAATACCTAATTATGATTCATTAAGTTATAATGAAAAAAACGAAGCCAATAATCTTTGTGAGGCCGCAAAAAAACAATTATCACTTAGAGACTCAGTATATATACATTTAAATAAAATAAACAGCAAATTATTGCCTTATAATATTACATTATCTGAATTTGATTCTATTACTAAACCGTTAATTGATCTTACTAAAGAATGCGTTTTTGAGTGTATGAAAGATGCTGATTTATCACCATCAGACATTAATAGGGTTTTACTTATTGGTGGCTCCACAAGGCTTAAATCGGTGAAAAAATTTCTTAGTAGTATTTTTAGTTGCGATATTGAAGTTTTAGGTAACCCTGATGAAAGTGTGGCGTTAGGAGCAACAATTCATGCAATGGATATTTCTGGTACTAAGTATTCCAATTTATTAATTGACGTTGTACCACTAAGTATCAGTGTGAGATTAGACAACGGTTTTTGTAAAAAACTTATTCGAAGAAATAGCCCAATTCCGTGTAGCAATGAGGAAATTTTTACTACGGCATTTGATAATCAAGAAAAAGTTGTTGTTGAAGTTTATCAAGGCGAAAATGAACTTTCTAAAAATAATAATTTAATTGGTAAATTAGTTCTAGAAAATATTAAACAAGGAATTAAAGGTGATCCTAAAATTGCTGTTAATTTTGATATAGACCAAAATGCTGTATTGTCAATAAAAGTTTCTGATTTATCCACTAATTCTTTAGTTACAGCCAAGTTTGATTTTGATATTGAATCTCAAATAGAAAAAATTGATGAATCTTATGAAATCTCAATCAACAATTATAAAACTAAATTATCAGATTTAAAATTAACGGTATTAGATTCGAACAAAATAGAAGTAATTGAATCGGCACTTGATTCAAATAACTTAGAATTTGTGATTGCAACTTATGAAGATTTAATATAACATTAGGTTTTTAATTGTTAAAACATTAATAAAATAATGTGAGTAATAATCAATTTAACCCATTTATTGGCGAATTACGCACTTCAACAAATTTATTCCCATTGCAATTTATTATTAATGGAGTTTCTTATTTTCCTTTAGTAACTTCTTATAATACTAACATAGCAGGACAATTATCAACAACGGCATATATTCAGGGCGGCGCTGGTTCTTCTGTTTATAATGCAGGCAAAAGATCCTTTCAAATTGATGTTTCTTTTCCTGTAAGAGTTGATATGAATAAAAATTTAGACCCATTTGTTACAGCAATGATCAATGCCTCCTTTTTATCAGGTATTATCACACCTAGTATCACAATACAACAGGCTAATTTCAAAACAACAACTGATTTTCTTACAACACTAGGAAATGGATATTACAACTATAATAGCAATATATTTTTACCATTATTAGATTCATGTTTTATTCAAAATATGACGCTAACTGTTGACTCTAATACTAAAGTAACAATGACTTGCACAATTAAAGGTTCTATTGGCAAGACAGTAAATGCGCAATATTTTACAGGTAGCAGTGCTTTAACATCTCTCACGTCATTTTTTACAATCTATAAAGTTTTGTCATTTTCTGATTGTTCATGTTTTATACAAGGTAGTTATGTGCCAAATGTCACAGGATTGAATTTTACAATAAATAAACAAATTCAAGAAGAGAAATATCTACGCAGTATTGATAATGACCCACCATTAGGATTTTCTGCACCACAATTTTTATCATATAGCAATGATCTTCCATCTCAGGTCTCTGTTAATCAATTTACAGCAACTGGAAAAATATATCAAACACTCCGCACAATATCTGAGGATATTTATTTTTCAAGAAGTGGTGTAGGCAGTCCAACTAATTATTCATTTATAAATTATTATTTTGGACCTATAAGCATTTCAAGAAATTATGTATTAATGCAACAGACTACACAACCGTTTCAGGCATCAGCACTAACAATTGAAAATGATTTATTATTTTATAAAACTCCTATTGTTAATCAGTCAGATTTCTTATCCATTATTACTAATGGTATTTGGTGATATTATATAATATTGAAAAATACCAATCATATAATATATGTCATACTCACCCGATACAAGCACTAATATCCTAAGTAATCAAATTGCTGGTGCTTATCGAACGGTTTTATTAAATTATAACCAAGCAGGACAAGTTGTAAATAATATGCCATTAGTATGCCAGTCTTATACAAATAACACAACACTAAAATCACAAAACGTTCCGGTTTTTGATGGAAAAGGGATTTCTAATACTTATTATGTTGATGATATTAATGAAACGTTTAATATAGGAAATACCCCCATATTAATAGGAACTAATCCCACGCCTACAAATCGACATAATTCTGGTATTATAGATGGCCTTGATTTTTATTTTTATAGTATCTATAATTTATTTAACCAATCCACATATACTTACAGTATGCCACTAATGAGATCATGTAATTTAAATGTTACAGATAATTCCGCAAATTTCACATTTGATTTAATCAGTGACGGCATTCGTTCGATTACATCTAATTATCAAAGACAATTATTCATTGACTCTACTAATTATAATATTTTTGATTTTGATGTTAATCAAGTGAGATCCGCATATAATAGTGATTTTATTGTCGCATTTGGACCTTATAAATTTTTTATTAAAACACTAAATTATTCTATAACAAATAATATTCGTCAATTTTCATCTTTAAGACAAACAGCCGGTCCATTTGGACCTATTATAAATTACAATGATGCTAACGATGGCAATTTAGAATTTCAATTTTTAGTTCCTGGCAAACTCACAATTATATCAAGTGGTACCGCTGTAGCACAAAAGGAATCATTATATTTTGATCAATGGACTAATTATGATTATAATGGTTATCCAAACATTAATCTCCAAGATCCTGGTGTTTTAAATATTATAAAACAACAAATATATGCTTTGTACGGTAATCAATTTGAATTGTATTTTCAATTACAAAATTCAATACTCCCCTTATTTAGAAATTATATTAACAATGGAATTAGAATTGATTCTGCATATCTCACATCTTTAAATTTGAGTGCCTCTGCAAGTGAATTATTAATTTCTTTTAATATATCTTTAAATGCAAGTATTATTCAAAATTCCTGATTATAATCATCTTCTATTAAATTTTCAAATAATTCCAATTCATTCCAAGCATTATCTGATATTAATAAGTCTGTATTATTTATTTTAGAAATAATTAATCCATCAGCAATACTACAATTAAAATATATAGGTTTACTATGTTTTAATAATTTGATTTTAGCATAGCCTATATTGTCTTTATATTCAGTAATTTCCACATTATTAATCTCATATAATGAAGATTCTAAAAATGTGGAAAGAATTTGGTATATTGTACGGATATGTGCTAAATCACTATATCCCGTAAAATGGAATGTTAATGCCACTCCTTCAAAATTCTCTACGAATATGTATTTACGCTCTTGGTCTTGGTTTTCTAAAACAACTACACAACCGTCATCAGTACTAATAATTTGATTTATTATAATTCTGTGCATATCTGTACCAAGATTTAAATTTAAGCACTGATGCCGCTGGCTTTTTTGCTTTTATTTCAGATGAAGTGAAATTTAATACTAGTTTATATACTTGCATTTGGTCATGAAAAATATCAGTGATATTTTTACCCCTTTCTAATCTTTTCCATTTCGCGTCTTTTGTAATTTTATTTTCCTGATCCATTTTTTTAGGATCTTTCTTTTTTACATCTTCATTAGGGTCTCTTACTCCAGTTTTCCAACCATCCACATGTAATCCGTCTTTGTCCCCACCATAACTTACCCAAATATCTTGAGCGATTTCATCCGCGCTTTTCCCAGTATTAAGGGCTCTAACAAGGTTATAATCATTTACAATATCCTGCGGTGTAGATAATGCTTTGTAAAATATTTTTGAACTATCGTTAGGATCATCAGCAGGGGCTCCTGGAGCCGCAGGGCTACCGTCTCCGCCTCCTCCAGGCAATGGAGGCAAACCTCCTCCACCCGGTGGGGGTCCACCTACCCCACCACTAGTGTCTACTGGCGCACCTCCACCAGCATCAGGCGCTGGTGGAGGTGCGCCACCTGGTGGAGCATCTTGTGAATATTTTTTTCTAAGAAACAATGATGACATTTTTAATTATCTTGATAAAGAATCTGAACGATGAGAAGGTCTTCCAGGCGTGAGATATAATGTAGAAGGATGCCTATCATCGGCATCTATTGGATCATATTTTCCATATTTATCATCATCATTATTAATACAATCTTTAAATGTGGAAGAGTTTAAAATATCCATTTTGCCATAACTATTGTTGTAATGTGTTAAAAGATCTTTATCCATTAGATTATTTGTATCTTTCCAGCCATCCACCCCTTTTTTAGGTAGATACACTTTAAATTGGTCATCTGGTTGTGATAATATGCTCATAATATTTATATTTTAAAATTTTCCTCCTTTAGAACCTTTTATTAAAAATTTCAGAAGCAATTGATGCTATTTTAGATCGTTCAACTTTGGTAAGAACCATGCTTGCCGCGATATCCATAGGTTTAGACCCATGGACTGCGCCAGATAAGGCACAACTCCATTTATCTAAATAAGGATTTTCGATTTGAGAAAGATCACCTAAAAGAATTACCTTACTATCTTTGCCACATCTTTCTACAACCATTCTACCTGCTCTTTGCGAGATGTTTTGGCTTTCGTCTAAGATAATAATTGCATTTTGGATACTTCGTCCCTGAAGAAATGTCATCGCTTCGATTTCAATAATACCGTCATCAATCATCTCTTTTAATATGTCGCCAGTTTCTTTAATTGATGAATCTTTCTTCTTTTGGATTAATGTTTCTAGATTATCTTTTGCAGGGCCAAGCCATGCCATGATTTTTTCATCTTTATTACCAGGAAGAAACCCAATTTCTTGACCCCCAACTGGTACTAGTGGTTTAATGAACACAATTTTGTCATAAAGCCCGTCATCAATTAGATCCAACGCCACGGCTAAAGAAATAACAGTATTGTGGGTAAGTACGTAATTGCTTGTAACATATAAATGATCTTCAGCATCAACCATAATACATTGACATTCTTTTTGTCCAATTTCAATAATTTCAGAAATATATCTTGTTGGATAATATTCTTCTACATAATCTTTAATTAGATCTAGTTTTCTTTTTAGTTTGAATGGCTGTATCTCATGTGGTAGATTTACGCACAACACATTACATCGTTGTCTATTTTTGTTTTTGCCTTTTAATGTGTGTTTTACAATGCCCCCTAATGAATTTATAATTTCTTTAAAATCATTTGCTAATTGATCTGAAACTGTAGAATAAATAATTTTATTTTTCTTACTAACAGACCCACCTTTATCAAGTATCCCTTGAAGTAATTCAATTCTTTGCTCCACAGATCCATTTTTATAAATTTCTGGAATAAATTTAGAATTAGATTTCTTACCCATTAAATTAAGATTTTTAAGTTCGCTTACAATAACATTAGTTTTATCCGCAGAGGCTAATTGAACTTGATTTTGGGTAATTCTCCCATTTCCTAATAAAATACCTAAAACATAAGGATCGATTATAAGTTTTTTTTCTTGGAAATTAACAGGTTTTACAAGTGGAATGAAATGATTTTTCCTACCGTCGTGGCCTTGTAAAGTATCAATTATTTCTTGTGTAGACTTAACAGTGTAATCCTTTTGTTGTTCGTTTTTTGTTGCCCATAGATGCTCTTTACAGCATTCTACTTCACATCCATCAGAAAATATTACTTTCACAAGGTCTTTTAGCCCTTGAGGGTACACGCCTGTAACATTATGAAATTCTCCATCACTACCAGCGACTTTATCACCAATGTTAATATCGCCCATTCTAATCCAACCATTGTTGGTCAAAATTGGAGCGTCCATATTCAAGCACTTTCCTGAACCGGCTTTTCCAGCAATATTTACCAACTGTATACTAGGATCAGAAACAATCTCCATAGCCATTTTTTGTTCTGGGTTCAGTGGTGTAATACCAGAGTATTTATATGATCCGTTATCTTTAAGTATTTTAATATACGGTGTATTGTCGATAGAATTTAATTTATACATACCAATAGTATATTGATCTTCGCTTCTATTAAATATGTAAAATTCATTTGGATAACTTGTTGAAAACTCTTTTTGCAAAGCCGCAGATAATTCAGAAATTTTAACACGATAATCAGAGTTTTTCTTACTTCCTGTAATGATTTCCCAATCTTTATGTGTGTCGATTTGAAACTCTCTTACACAATTTAATGCAGAGTCATCAACTAGATCATGTTTTAAATTTTCTGCCGCACACCCCCAGGTAATCGCCCTCATCCTTAAACCCATATCTTTAGTTACAATCGCAACTTTTCTTTTAGGATATTTAGCCTTCAATGCTGTACAAACAACAATCAAGGCATTATCTGAGTTAGTCTTAACGATATTCGGCGATTCATTTTTAGACAAAGGTGCTTCATGGTTATACACAAACAGACTGCCTAATCCATCTCCTAATTTAGCGCCTTTCACAGATCTTAGTTCTT
>Ga0302186_10000076_pt1 | contig 91741 bp, 66 predicted proteins | sample II_Bog_E1_2_FD_198782 | JGI IMG/M metagenome (GOLD analysis project Ga0302186, IMG submission 198782) | Peat permafrost microbial communities from Stordalen Mire near Abisko, Sweden - II_Bog_E1_1 | ecosystem: Environmental > Terrestrial > Soil > Wetlands > Peat | place: Sweden: Abisko...
TAATTGTATTAATATAACTTTTAATTTTGAAACTTAATTTAAATTATTATATTCATACGAACCTTTTCTAGATAGAGTCATAATAGATGTGATTGCCTTTGTTTATGTTATTAAAGCTCGGAACCGGTAAAAAATCCACTTCACAACGATTTGCTTCACTTTTAGAACCCAGTTTTAACTATTTATAGTCATTTCGATAAGTGGTTGTTCCTTCAAACTTTAGGCTGGGTAAACAGGCTAAGCGTCTTTGGTTTCCACAATTATTTTCTTCTTTTGAGAGTCTAAATGGTTTATAATCGAGGTTATAGCTAGACCATCCATTCAATGAATTCAATCGATGATGATTCATTTAATTGTTTCGATTAGTCTTTTGACTGTTTAATTGTCTGATTTCTTCCATAAAAGCAGAATCTTTAAATTCTTATTTATAGCTTGATTTTCCTTAAAATGGCTTACCTACATTAGGACATTAAGGAGATTTAAATTAATGAGCTTCTGGTTCTGGATTGAGGATTGTTTTCTTCTTTGGAGTTGTAAATTCCTCGCGGTAGGTTGTTGTATCAACAAATGGGAAGTTATTTTATAGAGCCATTCTCTACATTATTTATGAATTACTCCGACATGATTAAACTTCACATTTTTTATTGCCGTTTGTTGATATTTATAATCTTTATCTTGGAAAGAGGTATATATTTTTTCGCTCGGAAATGGTTCATGGTCAGTTTTATATTATGGTTGTAAATAAGTCATATTCTTTTCAAGCTAGTATTAGGAATATTTATTGTGAATTTGAAGATATTTATAAATAGTACAGAAATATTGAGTTTGGTTTGCAATAACATTTAACAATTTGCATTTTATGTTTTACAATAAATTAATTTTATTAAACTATCATCTGCTAATAGTGGTAATAATAAGCATAGTTCTGAATTATTTCATGAGTTTAACTGCATTATTTTTGTTGTAAAAAGCTGATTATTATATAGTTTTTGTTCATAAAATTGAATAAATATTATCTATCATAATTTTAGGAGACAAGAAAGCATCACTGTTGATCTAAAGATAAATAAAGTATAAATGATCTATTTTACTGCCGAAAATTGCAAATAATTTAATCAAAAGATATTTATTTAAGAAATTAATTATTGAATTAAGATAATAAACAGGGGATTATTTAATATTGAGGAAAATTTTATTTTTATTCAATAAATAATTTAATTGGGATACAAATTTTATATCGTGAGGTCATTATTCTTCTTTTTCAAGATATAATATTGTTTAGATGGAAGTGAAAAATAAAAGTAAAAAAGGTATAAATTCTAAAAGAATTGCCACTGATTGGTCACCAAATACTAAACATTAAATGAGCTATCTCGCTTAAGTAAGTGATTTAAATTCAATGTACGGAAGATGTCAAAGTTATATTCGCACTCCAGAAAAAGATAAAAAAAGTTTTAACATAACGGAAGATATCCATCAATATAAAGAAGGCTATGAACAAATGCAGCAAATTATGATGGAGGAAAATAACAACTTGAGGCGTCAAATTTAATTTTTAGCTGGCGAAGTAAGAAAGAATTTAAAACGATAAAGGTGCGAAAAAGAAGCAGCTCAACTATTAAAAGATTAAAACAGATAAATCAAATCATAAATTGATAAATTAAGGAGTGAGAATTTGCGGATAAAATAATGTATTACGGCACAGATGCTTATCTTGATTAAGTCCTTCAAAACAAATTCTATTGAGCAAGTTTATTCTGAAGTATAAGGGATCATACAATAACTTAATACTTATCTGAATATCGATATTGAAGGGCGTCGACATAAACGGAAATTAAAAGACACAAAAAGCACAATATCACATCTTAACAATAGTAACAATTTCCAAGAATAAATCAATCGATTAAATGATAAGTTTGAGGAGTTAATGGAATAATATAGTGGAACTCATCAATAAAATATTCGGGAGGAATGCATTAAGATTGCAAAAAAGATGCATAACTTAAAGAAAAAGTGTCAGGAATAAAATGTAAATATCAATTTTAATTTAAATTCAAATCTTACTGAAAGAGTCAACTAATAACACATCAAAAGTCGATAAAATTATAATTTTCATCGCCCTTAAACTGATAGAGTTTTTAATGAACCGTATGTCTCGTCAAATCATCACAGGAAACATACCTAGGAGTAGCTTTCTTAGACATAAAAATCAAACATCAGTGATATAAGACGACATAGCTACACAAAATCAGCTTTTGACTTTAATCAACAGCACAGATCTCGGGAACGATTACCTTATTGGAAATGATAGTGTTAATATTACTTTAATAATATCTTCAATATATTTCTCTCCAAAGATAATAATTTGGCAATATTAAGTTTTGGCTTTGAAATTCTGTATGAAATTAACTACAGATTAATAAATAAATCCAATTTTATAACCAAAGTACATTTAGAAGCCAAAAATCATTGCAAATATTGACTAATATTAAAATTACATCATCAATGCATAAATTTTTGGTTTATTGATCTTAAACTTACCATTTATTATCATTTACTGAAAAACACGCAGGGATTAGCGCAAGGAATTTCCCAATTACATAAAAAGATACCTGAGTTTCGCAGCCGCTCTACTTATGCTAAAAGCCTGCCAATCTGTATCGAGATACGGTTTTCCGCCCTCGTGAAAAAAAAAACAGCGGACTAAAAATAATTGTAATATTTTATATAAGGCAACAATTTGAGTGAAATCAGAAATGCTGCTAAAATTGGTTAAGATTTTTGCAACAATTTAGACATGATTTTAATATTTATTATCATTATCACGATGATAAATAAATTTATATAAAATATGATAAACTATCACTATAGAGTCAATATATCTTTACACTGTATATCTGTATTGCTTGTAATATTTTAATCTTTATGATCCAACTCTTCTATTATTTATGGGGGAAGCTTACCATAAGTTTAGGGAATGTTCATTATTATTAGAATCATTAACACGCACACCATCACGAATGTTATTATTATAGACACTCCCACATTCTCAAAGAACGATTTTATTGCTGGAGTCATCACCACTGTTGCATTGTTAGCGACTCCTAAAATCTGCAAAGCAAGTGAACGGATTTGAGTTGGCAGTATCTCAAACTGAGCCATATAGCAATAATTCCAAGTTGTTGTGCCAATTGCTCTATATAGGAAAAGTCCAACTGTTTGGATGATTTGAAGAGATTAAGGACAATTTTGACTATCCTTACAGGAAGCAAACAGGAATACTGGCAGAGATACAGCTATTCCCAGCAATGAAGTCACATAAATAGCAGTCTTCCTTTTAAAACTGTTGATGAAGAAATAACAAAAGACAGAAGCAAAAATTTCTGAAGAGCCAATGATTATTCCATTAATGTAAATGTCCATCGCATAATCATCCAATACAAGTTCAGGAACATTGAACTCGAAAGTCAATAGGCATCTGATGCAGCAGAAAATGATAGTTATCGATCTCAAAGATTTAAATCGAACCAAATCCATGATGGAAATTCGATAACCATGTTTTGATCTTTCATTTTATTCATATTAGGCTTGAATTCTGGTGATTTATTAAACAGTGATGCCGTGATCATTTTGCTTCCCATTCACAAGAGCAATTTCTTCAAAAACTGAGCACACATATTCAGGATTATAGTTAGCTATCAAATCAAAAGGAGTTTCTTTGATGTAGAAGACCAAACCCATCACCATTACAATAAAAGGAAGGATTTGATAAATTAGTAGAACTATTTGCCAAGAGTCAACCAGCATGAAGATGAGTCCGTTAAAAGTCACTCCCAGACCATAGAAGAAATAAATTACCATTACGTCTTATCCACGACGAGTTTGTGAAGTCGTTTCTGTGATAAAACAAGTGACAATTTCAGTTTGAATGCATTTGGCAGCAAAATTAATAAAAAGTCCAATACCTGCCAATTATATAGTGGGGCTCATGATAGTGAGACCAATTCCAACAATGTTAGCCACTAACGTTAGGATCATCAGCTTGCGCTTGCTCATTGTTTTGCTTAGAAGAGCACCAGCTATCACTCCAATAATGCCGCCAATGTAGATAAAAGTTTGGATTTTGTCAATTTCAGTAGATTAACATCGATAGTCTCCAAACTTAGTTGCAATCGATTCAGGCTGTTGCTGAAGGAATGCTGACCGATCTTAGGCAGGAAGGGAACAAACATAGTCATTGCAGTTTCCGGTGAACGAGTCGGGACATGAATATTTCTCAGAATAGAAAAGAAATGGGTTGAAGAAGGTTGATGCCCCAATGGTAAGATAAATTAATGACCAAAATATTAGTGATATATTTTGATACTTGCCATCAGCTCCAACTCTTTCCTGTAGGGAATAGAAAATTTTGTTGTTATCCATTAATTATTGTTTAACAACTTTAGAAATTTAGAAGTTATATAGAACAATTTTAAAAAGATCTGATTTAAAGATTAGAATAACTATCATATTCATATGACATTGCAAAATTTACTTGATTTGAAGTCTATGGATTGTGAACAATCATAACTTAAAGCAGATAAAATTTATTAAAAAGATAATTATTTTAACAGTTTTGGCAAAAATAACAAAATATATATTTATTAATCAATTTGATAGGCTTCACTCTTCAAAATTTTATAACAGAAAATAAATATTATCAATCGAAGAATATATAAGGTTTTACTTTTTGAAATATTATTTTACCGTTATTTATAATACTGGATATGATTAACAAAACAGAATGAGGAAAATTAAATTAAAAAATAATAATATTCAACATTCGCAGCTTCATATTGCATAGAGTGGACTCCTTGCACATAGGAATCTGCTGATCAGATAGCATCGCTTTGATTGTGTTGGAATGGAACTAGACACATGCATAACAGTCAATTAGTATTTAGAATTTGGCTCAAGTATTTAGTACTCGACCACGCAAATTACACAACTAAGAAACACGATTAATGTCATTCACAAAGTTACTTAAAGGCCCAAAGGTCCTCAGCACAATATCATATCAACAATTGTGCTCACCATGCTACAAAAATGTTGAACTAACTGCACTATAAGGCCAGGACAATAAATTAGCAAGTAGAAATTGCTTGGATGACGGTCAAAGTTACTCCCACAAGGTCATTTTTGACTGATTTAGCTAGTTTTCTTAAGATGTCTAACTATTCTTTATTATGATGCCTGTTTCTGATATCAATCAAAAGTATTATCAACATAAATTAAGTTCTACAGACCAAGTTATAAAGTTATCAAAGCTATTCTTCCCTTCCACATCGAATATTTTCATTTAATTTAAATGCTAAAAGGAAATAATCTCAACTATTATGATACTTCTTTCTTATTTTTGATTTATTCTATTGATTTTCAGAATTGGATAAGTGATTTTTCGATTTAAATAATATCTAATTGTATTTATTTAAATTAGGAACCCTTTAGATATGATTATAATTGAGGATCAGCAAATTCCATTTAGCATTGATCGCAATAATTAATAAAATAACAACATTGATAAGTATAGTCAAGCCATCAAAGAATAACTAGTTTATTACTTAAAAATAAATGATCCCTTTTATATTCTTCTTGAACAAAATAAAATCAAAATAATTTTTCAATATTTGAATTAAATACACCTTCTTTTTAAGATTTAAGATAAGAATAATTTGTTATAGAGATTTGTTAAGGGTAATGCTCATATTACCTCATTTTCCGCCTCACATTAGACTTTAATACTAAAATGGTATGAAGACTTGCTAAAAGATTCGAATGGGATCACCTTTGGTTTCACCGAGAGTTTATCTACTTGAAATATCAGAGCCATTGCATTCTCGTTATTTGAAATCCTCTCTCTTCGATGATCTCTATTCCTTGCTTTCCATTTACGATGACCACATTCCGGACAAAATATCCCAAGGTTGATTTTAAAAGTAGGGATTAAAGGGAGAACTATCTTCAGACTTTGAAAGACTATCATTTAGTTTTCTTCCATTTATGGGCATGCGTCCTCTTCGCTACTATCGCAAGTTTCGATATCTTGACAGTTTAGCGATACTACGGTAGCGATGCACGACGATAAAAGGGTCATTGGGTGCGTCTGTGCTGATGGATAATTGCCCAACTTGGATAGTCATTTTGATTTTTTGTTAAGTAATAATTTATACTAGTATTTAATACAAAACTTGCTTTTACAATTGATATATTGAGTTAACGGCAAGTGATTCAGAAAAATAAATTTTATTATTGGCCTTTTTATGGAATTTTTATTAATATTCCATTACAAGAACAAAGATATCTCATTAAATATACTCCACCTTTAATGGATGTGAAATCAATTAAACTGCCATTCAAATCATTCACCATCAACCTAAATATTTTTTTCTCAAAAAATATATAATATTAAGAAAATTCCCTATGATTAAATTCACCATATTTTTGAGAAAGTAGTCAAATTAATTATTTTGACGATTTTTTCTTGCATATTTTTATTCAAACCTGTTCTTTATATCTTTATATTCTGCTGTCTAGTCTTAAGAGTTGATATTCTTTCAAATATTTATTTCATGAACAATTAAACACTTTTATTTAATCTTTGAAAATACGTTCTTTTTAATCATTGTAAATTTTAGCGACTTTAATATCAAGAATCTTGGTTGTTATCAAATTGCCCAATGATTATTGCTTTTTTCCTTTCTGTTATAAGAAATAATGAAAATTTCTTCAATATAAAAAAAAGAATCAAAAAAGAATATTCCTTGAATGAAGGACTGAGATGTCTAATCAATTTTGTCATGTTATAGAATCACGATATATTTAATTTAATTAAAATTAAGAATTTAATTATTGATTTGTTTAGTTATTATTATTTTCATAAAAATGTTTGCTGAAATTATCGGATAATCTGAATTTCTCATATAATTTCCAGTTTGGAGTGAACTACTTCATTTGACAAATATTGCAGGCTAAGTAATAAACGCTCTATTTAGGGTAAATCTTCCTTGTATTTAAAAATAGGGTCAAAGAATATTAAGCTTGCTTCATTTTTATCCCAAAACTATGGAGGATGTTTACAATATCAATGCAATATTAAACTTTTTAGAAAAGATAATCCTTCATTGATTGGAGAATTTGGATATCCGACAACATCAATCCATGTAATTTGATAATTTCAAGAAATTAACTCTCAAGACCATGAAAATAAACAAAAACAAAAACTATAAACGATACAAAAACAAAATGAAAATAAGGAACTAATTTAGAGTATCAAAAATCTTAAAATTGAGTGATTTGATTTATGATTTAAAAATTACTTGCTTAGATAGGCTTCTTTTTATTTAAAAAATTAGCTATTTCCCTACAAAAAGGTAATTAACTGGAAAGCGACTTCATTTTTAACAACATTCATGATATTTAACGATCAATTTTAATAAGAAAAAGATACTTTAATTAAAAAATAAGCTATGTTGTGGCGAATTTTTTTATTTGTTCTAACAGATCAAATAGATTGAACTTCTTTAAAACGAAGGCTTTTTGATGATCATCTTCGCAGTGAAATAAGTAATATATTTTATACAATTTGTAACAAAATAAATACTAACAAAATATACCCTAAATATTTATTTAAAGAATAAAATAAGATATAAAAGATTGGAAGAAAGATCATCCTTATAAACGATAGGTACTTTAATTTACTTTTTTAATTTTTGAGTAAGTATAATTAACGATTTTCATGGGCCACATTGATACTGATTCATCAGATTGCCTCAATGCCTGAAACAGCATCTCTTGCTCATCCTTTGTTATGTATTTTTGAACAAAACTATTTTGCTTTATCAAAAAGTTAAATCTTTCTCTTTCCTATTCTTCTCGAAATCTCTTGTAGTGTTGGCATGGAGATTTAATTTTACTTCGAAAATACAACCTTTCGCTAATTTAGAGAGCACGAGGAGAAATTTAGCGATGGCTTTGGCGACTATGATCAGTTTTAATTTAATAATTAGATTTAGACTTTTGGCGAAGCTATCCTTTATTTGATTTTTTTGCAGGCTTGAGATCTGTCTCTAATCTTTTTAAAAAAGATTGTCTTTCAAAAACCAAATCATCTGCTTTCTTTTTACTTGGACTAAATGTAGAATTGTTAAAAGTGCGATTATTAACAACAATTTATGATGATTTGTTTTTGCTTTTTGAGTGTAGCTTCGTAGATATTTCAATTAAGCTTCTCTTTTGCGAATTTCTTTTAGTTGATTAGTTCTAATTGATTTTATTAGTTGATATATTTTGCTTTCTAGATGAGTATGCTTAAGAGTATCTTTTTTATGAAGGAGATGGATTTGTATAAGTTAGCTTTGTTGGCTATATCTTTTCAACTACCCTTTGCGGATTGGACGGACTCACTATCTTTTGCTTGCTAGTACTTGGCTAAAGCTAACTAAAACTAAAATTTATAGATGAGTTATTTTATTAGTATAGAGGAGTATTTGTTTATTGACCGTAACTAAACACTTGAGGAGATGCAGTATTTTGAGCATTGTGATCGTTTAAATTATTTTTATTCTAAGTTTGCAAAGATAGAGGCATAATTTTATTCGATTCAGTCTGGTAATTAGAAGATACAAATTATACGGTACGCATATTAATTTATCTTCTATTGGGAGTACTTTCATTAATATTTTTATTTATCTGTTATGATTCCTAATCATTTGCCATACTATCGTAGATAAATTAATTGACAACATTGCTCTTGATCATTAATTTATGATCTGTCTTTATATTTGAGCTGAAGGATAAACTTTGAATTTAATCTGGTATAATTAATATTTATTTATTACTTTCCTCTTTCTCATAAGTTTATCCTTATTTATTTTTAAAATAATTATTGGATTTTATAATAGACTACTTTGGCGAAGAAGCCTTCTATTCACCTGATGATTTATTTAATATAGTTCCCTCCAACCGACTGAAGGGTTGAAATTTTCTCTCAACTCTTGGAGGTGATTAATGCAATCTTGAATCTTTTTATCTTATATTTGAATCCCTAATATAGCAATTTTCTCTCTGTACTTTCATTTCTTGATTAAAATTCGACCATGGAGTTGGATTGTGATCAAAAATGTGTATATTTTTAAATTATTGATCTGAAGATGGTTAATCATGAATATTTTACCGAGAATTTGATATTGTATGAGTAAAAACTGAATTTTGCGGGATTGTAACTTTACTTTGAATGCCTATCTTATCTAAAGTATCGAAACTATCTTCGAGAGTAATGGTCAAATTAAGTATTTGAGAAGTTTTATTATCTACAGTGATATCTTAAACAAATTATTAGCGACTTTTTCTCACTTGATTATCAATCCTGTCCATAGCTTGCCTCATTCTTATTATATGGTCAGGGCTGCGGGTTTGACTCATTTTAATAAAATAAATAACACTGAATTGCAATAAAAATTATTTACATTGACATTATTAATCATAATTAGAAATAATTAGAATTCCTTTTAAAGAATTCTATATCTTCCAAAATAAATAATAACTCAACTTTGATTTATTTTCATCAATGGACATGTAAAAATTTATATCTGATATTTATGATCCTAAGAAATGTATCACAACCCCACGTTCTTTTGAAATTCCTAGAATTTAGTAGCAAGCAGTGTTAGATGGCTATTAATCTCCTTTGAGTTAGCTACCATATTGTTGATCTGGTTGGCGAACCTCATGTACTCAGCTTTTTGGGAAGTCAAATAGTTTTTACTTTATTAATCATATCTTACATCTTCTATTCAAACATTTTGACTTCAATCAATAATTTTGTTTTTGACTACTCCGATGTATGTTTTCCTTCCTTCTCTACTGCCTGAAATTAAGCACCCAAATTTCTTAAAGATATCATTTCTTGGCCTAGCTGAGTAGTTAACTTTTTTGTTTGCAACTAATTTACATCAAAAATACTTCCACTTTTTAAAGTTCACCAAAAAACGTACTCTCTTTCTAAACGTCCACAGTTTTTTTGGGAGATGTCATTATGCAACTTAATATCGTTCTAATTAATTAATAAAACAACAATTTAAAACTTATCTTAAAGTAATAGAAGAATAAACTTTAATCATTTTGGGAAATAAACTCTTCCTGATCACTTTTTATCTCAATCAATTTTTAGAGTAAAATAATTATTTATGCCAAGATATATTAATAAGAATGAGTCCATTCTAATTAATTCTAATTAATTGTGAGTTCTTTCTTTAATTTAAAAGAGTTTTGCATTAAATATATCATTTTAATTATCTGGTGGCAACTATTTTTCCATCTTGAGTATTTTTAAGCAGGATTGTGCTTTATATGGTTTCGATGCCGATTACTGTGCCTGTCTTTTCAGGGAAAAAGTAAGAAGAGAGTTGCACTAAGGCATGCAGTTGATGAGAGTGAGCGAATCCGCTGTCTAATTCTATTTATTGGTACTATAAATTTCAAAGCCCTTACTGTCCATTACTAGCATCCCATCAAGTGAATTATTTTATCTAAATCTATCTGCAATTACTTAACACTTTTCAGCTCGGTTGTCATAATATTAATAATTAAATAATGAATGCAAATGGATAATCAGGCAAAATTTTCCTTGTTGAATTCACCATCGAGTGTGAATAATGTGAGGCTCTCTTTTTCTAATGATTTTTTTAGAGTACTGTTTCGTAACGACTGAAAATAATCCTCTTTGTTGCTAAAAATCTGCTCAAGAGGCGGTTCAATTTTATTGGATGGATCCTCTTCTGATGATGAACTCCAAAACAAATCCATCTATTAGCTTAGTACCTTCAATTCAGGCAAGTCTCTAGATGATCGAGACTAAAAATAAATCTCCTCTTTTTGAGCAGTGTTGTCATCATTCAGAAGCAAAATTGATTCAATATTTTGAGGTGGTCTCTCATTATACTCGGAAGAAGGAAATTATATTTAAATCGACTCCTATTAATTTGTTTTCTAATGTCTTTTTATATTTCTTCCTTCTTTTTTAATGATCTTTCTTTTTTTATTGCCAATGGGGGATACAATTGGAAGGATAGTTTAGAAATTTTCTTTTTATCTAGAAGATATTTTGTAGGGAACCAATTTCTAAATCTTCTTTTTAGGTGATCCTTCCAACTCATGCCTTTCATCATTTTTACCAATTTTTTTAATATCAATGTTTACAATATTATCAAACCTCTTTCTCAGTTTTCTTTTTAATTCCAGTTGACCTCGGATATATTTTTAAAAGAAATATTCTTCTGTTCCATTCGAAAGCTGAGACAAAATCGTACTTGGACTTTCCTTCATCAAATTACTACTCCTCATAAAGGATTAAATTTCCCCCTTTTTAAGTTTCATGAGGTTATAAATCTATAGGTATCTAAAGGCTTCATTTCTTTGCTAGCAACTACCTCTATGCTTTAATTGTCTAAAATCAAAGGGGAAATAATAATTCCCAGGATGGGATTCATCGGGATAGGCCTCTACATCGAAACACGGTGATCCTCTTTGCTTGCAGATAAAATGAAGACAGTTTGTTTTTGAGTCAGTGAACATTCTTAGAAATGAATGAGTCGCTATTTCAAGTAATAGTCGTAAATCATTGCTTCTTACAAAAGATTAAGTGTAAACAGATACTTCAGGGATCGGGATTTCATAAGAGAAGAACTCCGCTTAGAATGTAATGATCTTGTTTGCCATCAGTAAAAGAATATCGAAGTTTAATAATTCTTGATTTTTCCATTGGAGAAACCTAGTCAGGTATTGATTGTATATATAAACAAATTTAACAATAAAAATATGAAATACAATATAATTGATTGAACAATCGAGTGAATATTAGATATTATGCTAGCTTAACATTCGATGGTTAATAATAAAATCATTTTTAAATTCTATAACTATTCAATTAATATTACTGGAAATTTATCATTATTAATTCAATCAAATCAAAACAAGCATAATAATCGAAATCAATACTATTATATGAATATGAAATATGACTAATAATAAGTTTGCGGTTGGTTTTATTTTTAATTTTCAATTTGTCTTTGATATTCTATAACGCTTCCACCATTTCCTTATACGATTCACAGTGAAATTGTTGCATTACAATTCTTAGCGTTATTGCGACTGGTTTGATGTCATAAATGTAATTTTTCAAGCAAAATATAAAAATTAGGTTTGAACGTATAATATTATTTTCAGAGTTAATTGCTAAAAATAAAAATACAGCTCACAATCCCTTCATTAATATGGAGATATCAGTATTATTTATTTAAAATGTATTTTTCCTTAACACAACCTAGCATTTTTAATTAATTTTTAACATTCCTTTGCGTAACTTCAGTAAGATTTATTGTTAAATCGAACATTAATATAGAAATTCATAATATATAAATGAAAACATCTTTGGTAATTTTTCTTTTACTGATTACGATTATCACATCACAACCTATTGAATCCAATATCTTCACACTCACTTTTCAATATGCTGCCAGATAAACTCCAAATAATCCCTTGGGTACGTCCCTGGCAAATGCTTTATGGAACAATGTCATCTTACTTTCAATTGTTCCTGCTGATTATAACGTTAATACAGTTAGTGTTGATGTAACTGCTGTTGAAGGAGCTAATCTTCTTCAGTTTGAAGGAGCTGGACCATCAGATACATTTGGTTTTGATTTTACTAATGTTCAACTCATTAAGAAAGGAGATCCCACCAATACCAACCTTGTTATGGATGGAGATTTTTCAGCGCCTTATCAATATGGTGGATATTGGATCTATGATGGAGGAGCTCAAGGTCGGGTTGTAGTTGGGAGTGGAAATGGAGGTTGGGGTTTGGCTTGGGGTGGACCTCATATTTAAATCGGTACTGGACCTGGATATAATCCAAATTGGCCAGTTGATATTCAACTCTGTGAGCTTGATGCAAATTCTAACATTTAGATTACCCAAATCCTCACTTTTGACAGCAACTTTCAGTTAATTCCAGATATTGTACCTGCCATAAACACTCCCTGCAGTTCCTCCCCAACTTTAGGATCTTTTACCCTTTAATTTGATTGGGCTCCTACAACTGCTGGTGCTGGTGCTAATAATTTGCTGACCTCTCAGGCCAATATCCTATGGAATAATGTAATCATAGATAGTCTCGTCCCTTCTGGTCCAGGTATTCAGCATGCTACGTATCAGGTGATGCCCAACTCTTGCATTGACAATGTGCTACAGTTTGATGGAACATCTACCAGTGACGGCATTGGTCTAACAATTGCAAACGTTCAATTCTACTCCTCCTCAGATGCCTCTCATACTAACTTCCCAACTTTTATCAATGGCAACTTCCAATAGCCAGTTGTTGGTGCAGGCTTAGCTGAGATGGGCGCGACTATTCCAGGGTGGACAGTGTTCAACAGCTAAATTGGTGATTGTACAATATACAACAGTGAATGGACAGCAGGTTCAGGCCAGTGCATTATCTTAGATTCAACATATAATCAGCGTTACATGCAGATAATCCCCATGCGGGATTCTCCTATTGGTATTGGAATTGTAGGTCCTTTGACTAAAACAGCTTTTGGATGTATATTGGAACAAGGTTATACATGGGCCATTGTTAATGCTGAAGAAGGAAGTCCCGTAGCCATACAAACTCTTCAAAATGCTCAATCTGGGGGTCTCTCAACTGCTATTTACTTAAAGCTTTGCCGTGGTACCGATCCTATTGCCCAAGTATAAACTGTCCTTGGCGCAATACCTTAGAACTTGTACTCTGATCTTTGGATGAAAGCTGAGCCCAATTCCGCCACAGGATGCTCTTGGGATGGCTATAGTCAAGCAGACAACTGTGTCTTTTTGACCAAAGCTTTAACTGTAGTTGTACAGAATTTAAAGGATACAGGAGTATTTACCACCCCTCGCATTTGGAAAAAATTCTTTGGAAGCACTTGCAATTCTGTAGCTTAGGCTGGCTTCGATCTATTTTATGCTGACTATCATAGTACTGGTCATGTGGATACAAGTCTATCATTTTCAGATTTTACAGCCTTTGGAGGATGGAGTGCACCTGTCATGAAGCAAACTGTTGGAAATACTACCGTAACCTTGTGCAATCATTCCGGATGGCATGCTTATTTGGACTTTTTCTGGTAACCATGATCCATATAGAATTTAAAATTTATTGTTTTATTAAAATAGTTTTTCTGCTCTACCATTTGATGATAACTATAGATATTGAGTTTGAATTAAAGTCAAAACGATAATGTTTTTAAACTAATGAGCAAAAAGGAATAATTGATGAATCATGAATAATCGACTGACTAACATTAATATATTAAAATCTATAAAATGCAAGTTAGAAGGCAGTCTACTTGATTATAAAATTAAATCATGACTATTTTCCACTTGAACTACTAAAAATGTGCTATCAAGCTATTAAGTAGATCTATTTTAAAAAATGCAATACTATATGCACTATATGATTAACAAAACATTTAATTCTTCGTTATAATTTAATCATCGAAATAATTAAACTAAATTTTCATTTGTTATAAATAAAAATAATAGTTAAAATCTCATAAAACTATTTATATTGTCTAGATTATTATGAGTTTATCTTTTTAGCTCATGGGTTCTCATATCTAATGGTTAGTTTTAATTTTATTAATCAAACCCAACAGCATAGAATCAAAGACACCCTCAAATGAATTTTTTAAATCTACTGCTATTTCACAACGAGCCCCAGACTGTTCAGCAATTTGCTCGGCTGACTCGTTCACTATTCTGTTGAAGGATTTTAAATAGTTTTTATCACTTTTTGCATTCGGCTCTTCAGAAGGATATACCTTCATTGTTTCAGGACCAAATGATTTCTCGGGTATTTGAAGGATTTTATCAAAATTTTGGAAAAGGTTCTTTGCCTTCGTTCTATCAGCTTATTTAACATCTTATCGATTGATCTGTATTATAGAAGGAAATCTATAAATGATAAACTATTTAAGGAAAGTGCAGTTAAATATGGGGTTGCCATGAGGTTCAATAATTATTATTTTTAGATTTGGAAGATTTTAGAGTTTGGCTATTTGGAGTAAAGACATCAAATAACATTCCTTAAATTATAATATTTTGAGCTTTCTGAATAATCGATCAATTACTTGAACTTTTTAAGCGTGCTTAGAATATTTTGTTCAATAATAAACTCAATAAAGACATATTAGAATCTAATTTTTTCGACTGTCTATTGGAAGTTTTGATTGGTCAGGATTACATCATAACTATGACCATAGATAAATAAAATATTTTAATCTTCAATTTAGGCATGACCTCCAGTAATGCAGGTGCTCTTCAAATACTATTTCTTTCCCCCATTTGTAGCTTAAATTTGCATAATCCTGTTCTTTTCTTCCTGCCATTGATTGGCAATGAGTTTCAAAACCTATTAATGGTTTTGCTATTCTTCTGAGTCCTGAAGAGATTATTCTAATAATGTGGGAGTTTTACTATCTAAAAGCTTCAGATTTGGCATATATTTGATGATATTCCTCAAAAATAAAGTGGTTTCTTTGCAGCAGGGATTATTTTCGAGTGTGAGCTCTTTAATATTCTGAAGTTTGGCTAACTAGCAGCTCTAAAAACTCTTGATTTCGATTCTGTTGTTGGCCAAATAGCATTTTTCAAGCTTAGTTAATTTTTGAATTCCCTCAATCAGAATAATCAAGTTTGATTTGAGATTAAGTTCATTAAGATTAATAAGATTTTACATGTTTTACATTTTGATGATTTGATTATGTGAAAGATTTAAAATTCTCAAAGAGCTGAGCAATCCAAATCCCTATATTTTTGGAATTTTGTTGGAGTGCAAATCAAGAACTTACAATTTTGGGAGTTCACTAATATTTTTAATTTTTGAAAGCTGATTTTTAGCAATCATTAAGACTTTTAAAGTTGGAATACTGATATTTTCGATGTCCTTGATAAAGTTATCGTGCAAATCCAGGTACAACAAATTCGGTAATGAAATCAAATTTTATATTTTAGCTATTCGATTGTGTTGGAATGTCAGCATCTTCAATTTCTCTTCTCCCTAAAGGAGAGGCACATGCGATAATTCTAATGCATCTAAATTGACTTTTTATATATTAGCTTCTCTTTCAATGGGTCGACGGTAGCAGACCCATACATTGGGTATTTGAGGTAACTCTGCAAATATCATATTGCCAGATTTTTATACTTTTTTCAATTACCCGTGCTTCAGTAAATATCGAAATCTTTCATCTTTTTCGTGCAAAGCAATGTCATGAAAGTTTTGATTATCGATCAACTTTTTTTTAGCATCGAATTTTGGTTGAGTTCGGCGCAATTGCGATTAATTTTTAGGTGGAGTTTTGTTCGTCTTTTTCCTTGGGTCTCCGGAAAAGGTAGATGCTAATTTTTAATTGGCTCTGGACATTTGAATAATATTTAAAATGAATCAAACAACTCCAAATTCCTTAATTAAAAATGTAACTTGAAGATGAGTTCAATGATTTGATTTAAAATAGTTAAATGATTTTTTAATCATTAAAAAGACTAAAAATATTGAATCTTAAATTATTTAGGTAGTATATAGAATTGTTTTATCTCTGTAAGTTATCATCCCATTTAGTATTAGTTTAACTTGCAAATAACTTTTCAGCAAATCAATTGGTAATCTTGAATTCTTATTTAATAATGCACAGATCTCCAAGAGTGTTAACATTTCCATATTTCATAAAATATAACCAATCTTAAATAAGAAATAAAAACGAATTCCAGAAGGATTATCCAAGACTTTATCTTTATTTAACTCTATATTTTAATAGAGGAATAATTATTTGTTACTTAACTTGAATGATTTCAATAAATAGTCTCAGAGAATTGTAAATAAGTCGGTATTTATATTTCTTACTTCATACATCGTATGCCATTGTAATATTTACATAATCCGGCACAAATAGGTATTGAGCCAAACTAATAAAGATAGGAAGCCACAGAGTAGGATTATAAAAATCGAAAATAAATGAAGCTAAAGAAGGAGAATATTGCTAAAATTTGGCAAATATATGTTCAAGAAGTAAAAAATGGGAAAATTCAAAAATATACAACATATTTACTATTTTATTTAGAAATCAATATCAATGAGATAGATAATTGGAATCAATCACTTTTTTATGTAAAACCAGTAAATGCTGAGAATTAATGAGACAATTATTTCTGCTCCTAAACTTTCAAAACTCTCATAGCTTCTATGGGCCCATAAGAAACATACGGTGGAGTGAAGATTGATCCTTCTTATAAAGCAATAAATGTCTTCGGTTGGATTGCAATGCTGTTGAGGATATATAAGAGCAGCACAATGATCATTAAGCAAACGAGAATGATTTTGTAAAGGTTAAATTAAAATCTTTGCGTATGAGTAATCATGATGATAATGATTTCCAACTTGAATAAAGTTTAGCTATCCATAATGTGAGTATTTACAACAATAATCAAATCTTAGAGTTGGGCTCTTTGAAAAGCTAACTGTATGAGCTATTCTGCATCCATCATTTGATTATTAAGTTTACTAAAATTAATGAATAAATTATCATTAAATGTCATAATTAAATATTACTTTTGTCTGATTTTATAAATAATAGGCACATTAAATCAATTAGGCTCGGGATAAAACTTAAAAATATATATCGAAAATTTGTATTTATTTACGTATAATATTTTTGATTTTAGAGTTCCATAACGAAAAAGGTTTTTAGTAGCAATAGCATGAGTTAGAGCCTTTTTAAAAAATCACCTTTTCATATTTATTATTTTAACTTAAGGAATCAATATCAATGACACCATTGACCATTCAATCAGTTTTTGAAAAACTAGACGCAGAGGAAGACTAACAAAGCAATTATTCCTATTCCTCACTCTTCAAGTCTCCTCTTGACGGCTAAACGCTCAACATTTCCATTCGGAGTGACAGTTTATCTATCTAAGCTCTTTGATTTGATTAACAGGATGGAGGAGCCATCTGAGAGCTCAAAGCTCGCGAAAAAAAAGAGAAGACTTTTGATAAAATTGATTTGGAATATCTGTCTTTTATTTATTTCTTAAAATTTGCATATATGTTCGTTTAATGGCCCTCGGTGAGGCATTTAATCTAATAATTTGCAAGCTGTACTCTTCGAGTCTTGATAACATTTGCTAATTTGGTGACTAGACTTGCATACTATGGAGTATTCAACATGCTAATAAATATTTCGAGTGTATTTAAAGCTCGTTCATCGTAAAGATGATAATTCATAGATTGGATATAATGGCATTGAAGAAGTTCGTCGTTAGACGCCTCTATCTTTAGAAAATTCTAAATATATTCCCTGTTATATTATGTTGATTTCATGAATTAATTAATATTTTCCTGTTTGAACTTTATAAATTAAAATGAGGCTGTTTATTTGAATTAGTAAATAATATTATTTGTATTTTCTCCATAAAAGATACTTTCATCTGCAGAGGTGTTCACAAATATTAGTAAAATAGGACCAATTTCTATCAGATTTGTCTGGAATTCAACAATTTAAAATATATTTCTATAAAAAATGTTTTTTCTTAATCTTTACTCTCGAAACGATACAATTTTCAATTCCAATAATTTTTATTTTTCTTTAAAAATGTGCAATCTGTTTCTGCTTATTTTTATAGGATAATAATATTGATAGGACCTGATAATTATTTGTATTATTCCGTAGATGTAGATTTTATCATAATATAATTGCTAGATATGACAAAAAATATTGTACTTCGTAGATGAATATTGTTATAAATTTACTATTAAATAGTTTAGACTTTAAAATATCAAATTGCACATATCCTTTCTCAGCATTAAAATATTTATCAACTTCAATTATTACAAATAAATGCATAAACTAATAAATACTAACACTCACATTTTCCTTCTGTTTTGTAAACAATCATGATAGCTTATCTTAGGTTGTATATTAAATAATTATTTTTAATTATATTGACAAATGTAACTACGAGAGCGTAAGTGGACCCGCTTCATTGACGAAACACAGAAAACGCAAGAAGTGGTAGGAGAACTCTCCAAATTATATATTGTGTTCCATTAACAAGTTAGAAGCACCATTCTCAAGTGCACACTTGACATGAACTACGATCCATCAGCAGAAACTCACGCTCATTTATCAAAAATAATAGATCTTTTAGACAGAATCAATGACCCTGAAGATTCCTATTTAAGAGGCATCGATTCTTCAATTCTTTCTAAGTTTTAATAACAATTGCTTGATCTCGCAGAACAAGTGAGAAAGGTACATCACACCAATCTTACTTTAAAATCTATCAATCCACAAGAACTATAAAAAATCAATAGTTCAAATAGTAAGGAACCCTTCGATTTGCGAGATGAATTAAAACGCTCCTAACATCGTAGGATTCGTTCTCGTTCTGGTAAGCGGGTGAGTGAGATTAATAAAAAAGTAAGTAATACTGATCAGGCAGCAATGATGATATAAAAATTTTAAGAGTACAAAAAGGCGTATTTGTAAAAAAATAAATAGTTACAAAAACAAATTTAGAATCACGTCGAGTATAACAGCAACAAAGTCACCTTCAGTAAAAAATATACAGGCAGCAACTTGGAAGACTATTTTTCTCTCAGACGAGAACTAGTTGACTTGATGCTGGCTGAGCAGCATGCTAAGAAAATCGTGGAGTCACCTGCTTCAAAGTAGGAAGTAATAACTACACAACGCAGTAGTTAACAGCTGTTTCCAGAATTTAAGATCAAGACTAAATTTATGAAAAATCATGTTCGGGAGAATATATGTAAAGCATTGGCTGAAGCCAAGATGTAACTGTTGCATGAATATCATCTCTCAAATGTATCCACAATGATATGTAGGTGAAAACGCTCATTGATGGTAATCCAGATGCTCTTATCACTTTTGATTCTCCTAAAAAAAAGAGATCTCTAAGCGAATTGAAAACTAAAAATATTAAATCAGCTTCCACCCTTTCCAATTTAAGGCGACATTCTCAAGACCAGCCAACAAAAACTACAATTTCCCGCTTTCCCATGGCAGATCGAAGCAAACGGCCCCTGATTTATCAAAAGGGTTGGAGTGATGGTTTTTAGCAATAGCAAAAAAGAAATATGGAGGCCAAACTTAAAATTGGAAAGGTTCCTAATTCTAAAGAACAAAAGATTTTAATAAAATTAAATATAAATTGATATTCATTTCTGCTATTCTTGACATTTTTTTGGTGAACTGCGAAGTAAGACTTTGCGGATAGTTTTTGTTTTGCGTGAGGGTAAAGTGATTGTTGCAGTATCATTATTTTGGCTATCTTAATCCTGTTCACTTTATTGACTTTTTGCTTTGTTGTCATCAAGATTTGAAATTGATTCGTTTTTCAAAGAGTCCATGGGTATTTGGTGATTGAATTTCCACATAATTAACTAATTCTAATAGACCTTCTTCTCAATCTCTGTTATCTTTGCTCTGGCCTCTTTTTCTTATCTTGGCAGTTAATTCCAGAGTCGAACGATGTTGCTGCAATTTCTTTACTCTTGACTCAGTGAGTTCATCATTTCTTGACGAAAGCGAAAATATCCTTCAAGAGGACGTACGGGAAAGTCTTTAACTGATTAAGAAGGAGAGCAAGGACCGATTTTCATGGAAAAGAAGTGGATATTCGAATTTGATTATAAATAAGTTTCCCAACAAAAAATAGGAAAGCATCAAACCCACCACATAGTTTTATGCTACAGTATCGCAACTGCTTTCACCTATGAACTGTCTAGGCTAACTCTTGAAACAAAAAAGCTAGTTACGAATTGACATGAAAGGCTAAAAATAACTGCGCCTGAAAACAGCCTCAATATAGATTAAATATAATTTAAATAGTGATTTGTAGTTCAGGACTGGTGTTGGAGGAGATGCAAAGGAGGCAAAGGATGTAAATAGTCCATGCCAACCCTTTCTCCTATAAATTTGAAATTATTTGAGCATAATAAGCACTCCATTCGAAAATTTTAAACTTTAATTAAAGTTGAAATATTTCAAGTTGAGTTTCTCTTCTCAATATCTAATAAAATTTTAAATAAATAAAACAACTGTTTTTGTCTTGGGTTGTTTCAAATAAAGCCTCTAAATACAATTTCCAAAATTTTGATTGTTCAAATTCTCCAACACATTAACAAAATCACTATGCCTCAATTAGATTTGCACTCGTGAATTTAGGCTCCTTGGAATAGAAAATTTGGCTCTATAATCTTATTATCATGTGAACAGCATTCTCAATGAACTAATATTAAGATTTATGATAATTAATAGTTAATGTGGTGCTTCAGCCGAGATATAAAGTTCATCATTCAACAAAACTGGATATGTCGGGACATGTGCAAACTAAGTTACGGTCACCATAAGGGTTGGATATTCTACGAACACTAGGCCAAAACTTTCCTCTTGTTTTAACCCATTCCAAGGGATAGGCAGCCTGCTGTCTAGTGAATTTGTGTTACCAATCTAGTTTCATCAAATACTCTGCAGTATAAGGCGCATTCTTTACAATTTCAGGAATTGTATGAATTTACTGGTGGATTTTAATCATAGCTTCGGCAAAACGATCCATTTAACATCTATATGAACTATAAATTACTTGTCTTAAGATTCAGTGGGCTCAATCATTAGTGTTCCTGGCACAGGGAAAGACATAGTAGGGGCATGAAAGCCAAAGTCCATGAGCCTTTTGGCAATATCTTCCTCTCCAACACCAGTGATCTTTTTGAGAGGAGCTAGATCTAGGATAAATTCATGTGAGCAACGGTCGTTATTTTCAATAAAACTGATTTTGAAATATGGTTGCAATTTCTTCATAAGATAATTGGCATTAAGTATAGCGTATGCAGTTGATTTGCGGACTCCTTCCTTACCAAGCATTGCAATGTAAGCATATGAAATAGTAAGGATTGAGGCAGAACCGAATTCAGAAGCACATAAAGTGCCCAAAGAAGTCTTATTAAATTTGTTTGAGAAAGGATGGGTGGGTAGGTAGGGAGCTAGATGCTTACGTACTCCAATGGGGCCCATACCGGGTCCTCCCCCTCCATGGGGGATGGCAAATGTTTTGTGGAGATTGAGGTGGCAAACGTCAGCACCTAAATATCCCGGCGAAGTGTATCCAACTTGTGCATTCATATTTGCTCCATCCATGTAGACTTGACCTCCAGCCTTATGAATTAACTCTGTCATTTCCTGAATTGTAGCCTCATACTTTCCTGCAGTTGAAGGGAAAGTGATCATAAAAGCTCCCAATTAGTCTTTATGCTTTTCAACCTTCAATCGAAAATCAGTCATATCAACACGACCATTAATAACTTCAACAGGTATGACTCTGAAGCCAGCCAAATTGGCGCTGGCAGGATTAGTACCATGAGCTGAACGTGGAATCAAACAAATATTGCGGTGAGCTTGTCCGTTAGATCTAAGGTATTGTGCAATGGTCAGCAGTCCAGCATATTCTCCGCTTGCTCCACTGTTTGGTTGAAAACTGATTTAGTCGAACTTTGTTACTGATTTAAGTTGATTTCGCAGCTCATTTATAATTTATAGATAACCTTCGGCTTGAGAGTGAGGTACGAAGGGGTGCAGATTTATCCCTGGCCACGTTAGAGGAGCCATTTCACTGGCTGCATTGAGTTTCATAGTGCAGCTTCCTAGGGCAATCATCGAGCGATCCAAGGAAATATCCTTTTCCTGCAAGTGCCGTAAATATCGCATCATTTGACTTTCAGAGTGAATCGAGTTAAATATTCTTTGAGGCATAAAGAGATCCTTTCGAGCAAGTCCTTCCGAAAAAGAAGGTATACCACTACTTTCCAATGATGCTACACTGACTTAAGGCTGAAGAGTAAACTCTGCCAATACACGACTAATCTCCGATAGATCTTCGATTTTAGTAACTTCACTGAAGGAGAGAGAAATTTCCTTTTAATTGATGATGTTAATATTTATTTAATTTTTTTCAAAGGCTTACGACAACTTGTTAGCATCACAACTCACAATGGTTATGGTGTCAAAGAAACTTGAAGATTATTTACTATTGGCATGCAGATTAAAGCCGTAGTGCTAAAAAAGGTAAGCTCCAATGTGGGCTGCAGCATTCACTCTTTCAGCAATTTTGGTGAGTCCTTATGGACCATGGTAAATAGCATACATCGCAGCTATGTTTGCAAGAAGAGCCTGTGCAGTGCATATATTAGAGGTAGCCTTTTCACGACGAATATGTTGTTAACGTGTTTGAAGGGCCATTCTGTAAGCTGGCTTATTTTCGGCGTCAATAGATCTGCCAATAATTCTTCCTGGCATCTTTCTAACATTCTCCTCCTTAGTTGCGAAAAATCCTGAATATGGTCCTCCAAATCCCATAGGTACTCCGAAGCGTTGAGCTGAACCAAAGCAAATGTCAGCACCCATATGTCCAGGAGCCTTAGTTATGGTTAGAGCCAATAGATCAGAGGCTACTACTTTCACGACATGACTCTTAGACTAGTCAATTTTCTTAAAAAGCTCAGTGAAATCATGAAGAACTCCTTTTGAGTCTGGGGTCTGAACCACCACTGCAAAAAATTACAGAGGGTTATATTGAGCAAAAAAATCAGTATACTTTCCAACTACAACCTCCATAGCTAAGAACTTGGCTTTGGTTTGGATAACAGCCTGTGTGGGAAGAAATACGTTTTCATCGAGAAAGATACGGCGGCGTTTACCCTCATGGATGTTGTAACTCATATAAAGAGCTTATCCTCCAGCGCTTCCCTCGTCGAGAAGAGAAGCATTACTGTATGCTAAACGAGTCAGTTCCTGCACCATTGTTTGATAGTTGATTAATGACTATAACCTGCCTTGAGAAACTTCTGCTTGATAGGGAGTGTAAGCGGTGTACCATCCAGGGTTTTAGAGGAGATTACGTTGGATTACTTGAGGTGTAAGAGTGGGATAATATCCACCTCCAATGTAGCACTTATACAATTTATTCTTGTTAATTGTTGTTCTCATCTTTTCAAGAAACTCGTGCTCTGAAAGAGCGCTGCCGATACTGTTATCTTAAAGGCTGCTAGGATCTCTAATTGTTGAAGGGATAGCTTATTCGATGAGCTGCTTTACTGACCCGACTCCCAGAACTTTGAGCATCTCTGCAGTCTAAGCCTCGTTGGGTCCAATATGTCTCTCGAGCTGATTAAAGAACTAGTTACGAGCATATCAGTTGGCTTGAGTGAAAGTTTAGATGTGTTGGAAGTGAGATATGCTGTGCGTAGAAATGGCAGGCAGATGGTCCTTCCCAATATCTTACTGATCATATTTGTATGACTATATAAATTCAACAATTTTGTCATCAGATTTAGTCATTAATGTAAGTTTAATATTTAAACATCCTCCAGCTCGTCTTCCTTCAATACTTTCATAAATAATCACATTTAATCTCTCCAATAAAATTGTGCAATAAATTCTATTCTTAGGAATATTGAAAAATGACCTTCCCCATTTAAATAGTTTTCATAAGATATGATCATCACTACTTCACTTATCGAACTCCTTGATAAGATTGGCTTCGGTGATCTATATGAGCAGTAAAGTACATCTTCTGCAGAATTTAGAGTGATTTCCTTGCCGTTAAGATCTAGGTGAGAACGGAAGTTTTCCTTTGCAGTCGCGTACGCTACTCGCACTCTGATAGGAGCAGAATCAGGATTCCAATTACAGAAGAATATTTTAGCGATGTTCATGTGATCGGAGTTAGTAAAATTAAGGTCGAACACACAATAACGAAATTCTTTTGGAGGAAGACGCGCTAAAAAATCATTCCAGTTTTCCTCCTTTTTGCCAATGGTATCGAGTCTCTATATCTAATAGTATTTACAATCCAGTCCTTCTCATTCTCTTTTACAATCTTAAAGACCAAGTAACGGGCCTCAATATCCCTGAATTTGAACTGTTTGAAGGTATTTAGACACTAATCGTGAATAGAAAGCTTCATCTAACAAATTAATATCAACTTAATTATTAATACAAATAGCAAATGATTCAATAATAGTCAGAGCTTGTTTTTGGATCAAATAAAGAGAAGCAATACCAGACAATAAATCATAATCCTTTTGAAATACAGATGAAACACAACAAAATATAGATAACCAATTATTGCTAGCCTTTCAAGGATGATAATTTATTTTATTGGTCAAAATATTACCTGCCTTTTAATATGGACATATCTTTTATCAAGCAAACGGATAATATTATAGGGCGTAAACTTAGCTTATTCGATTACTGAATCACAACAAATTTAAGCAATAAATATCATCAAATTCATCGCAACTTATCGAGATTCAGTTCAATTTTACAGAATTTATAATATTATATTCTTACAAATGTTTAGCATTCTTATCATCCCTCACTTGCATTCGCCCATGCTCATTCCATTTACTGAAAATCCTGTCGGTTCAATTGGTTTAGGAGCCTCACTCAAAAAAAAGGGTAGTTAAAAAGCAGTTTTTATCGGAGGATCACCAAAAAAACAGGGTACTTATTGATAAACAGGCTCAGAAGGTCCAAAAAAAGGATGTGGCTAAATATCTGAAACTGTATTTTTAAAGATCTTAGCTTTAGATTAATGTGGATTTTGAAGTGTATTTCTAAACCACTGATCAGATATATTAGTTCGAGGTAAAGGGCCCATCATAGTATCAAATTGATTATTTGCAGCAGGGTCGTAGCAGGTCGATGTCGATGTCTATGGAATTGGTGCCAGCGTCACTGGATCATAGGGGTATATAATACTGAAAAAATGAGGGTAAATAGGATATGATTATTCGAGAAAGAGAAGAGGAGTCAGTGACTTAGAATTACAATTATTATTGCCCGATCGTTTATATCTTTTAATCTTTTTCTGTTTTTTTCGTGTGTGCTCTCTCTAAACGAAGAGCTTATACTCCGAGTCATCATCTAAGTCAAGTCCTTCTTTTAAGACTTAAAAAGATGGGTTGACTCTCACATCATCTAGCTAATTATCTCCAAAATATGGAAAGAGAGGGCCTGGCTCCATGCTCCTCAATTGTTTTTCTAAATCATTGATAACTTCTAATGCAACTTCATATTGTTGCTTTTTTAGTACCGTAATTTTTTCCTTTTTATATATTGTTTCGATGGCTTCTTCGACAGCTCCTTCAAAATATAAATCACATGCCTTCAGACAAAACTACATGTCTGCAATCTCATCAAAGCGAAAATTAATAAAATTTTTATTGTCAGTGCGATCTATTTCTTTTTGATAGAACTCCATTTTAGCCTTTACCATATCCACAAAAACTCTTCTAAACTCATTTGCTTCAAATTATCTTAATCTGATTTTGGCATGGGCTAGTAGAATAAAAAAATAGGCCCTTGAGTTTTTGAATGGCTAAAATTTAGCTTAAAAGAGCTATCGGTCCCTAATAGTACATTGTTTAAAGAGCAGTCGACGGGCAATGTTAATGAATTTTTTATGAGAATTGTTGGTGGATCGTTTGTAACGTTACTTTCGTTCATTGATCCTGCGTATTTTTTAGTCAGTTGGTTCTTTATTGAAATCGTTTGCAATCATAGTGTAGGGTTTGCTTATTTCAGCCGAAATGAAACTATTATATCTGTTATTTCTGCTACCATCAACATATCTCTAATGGAAATTGCATTATTGGCAGTAAAATAAAAATCGTTTAAAATACATTAATGTATCTTAGCTACCATCAATACATCTTATTAATCGTATCATTAAAAAGAATAAGTTAAATTGTAAGTAGCAAGCTTATTATATTTGGTAATTATTCATTTTTACTTTAATCTCAGTTTGGAATTTTAATAATATGACAAATGGCATGGCGGCAAATTACAACTAAATTTGACTGTGATTATAATAGTTTGAAATTATGAGCTAAACAGAATTGCCCATACTCCAAGAACTTCGCAAGGAACAGGAAGTAATTCTTTACCTCATTTAGGAAGCTGCAACTCGAATGAGCTAGAAGTTTCAAGAAAAAGATAGGCAAAACTCAGCTACTACCAAAAATGGGTAATCAAGTTCAAAGCAACTACAATCAGAGCCTTCAGTACATCTTTAAGTCAAGGAATAGAAAGAAGTCATAAGAGCACAAAATATCTTTGCGAATAAGAGCCAAAAGGAGAACAAAGTTGACATCTTCGCAAACCACAAATCAGTCAATTTGTTCAATCTTGGCCATCAAGGAAATCAAAAATCAGTCAATATCTTTGCTGTTGTATCGGCTAATGAACCTTTAATTGAGAACAATGATGATAACGCATCCGAAGAAAACAATCAAGAAAATGAGGAAAAACTAAAAAAAGAACAGCAACTTCCAGAAGCATCAATCAAGGAGATGAAATATCAATATGAAAGTAAAACATAGAAATTAGCATAATTTAAGCTACTAAGGTTTAGGAGTGGTGTCGGTGCCATCAAGGAAGGGGTAGTCTTAAGCCTGGAAAAAGATATCAATGCTGATCAATGCAACATCCTATACTTCTTTTTAAGGAATGAAGCCACCAAAGTTGTAGTCTACAACGCTTTTGTTCCCAAAAACACCAAGACAGAGAACTTCATGGGCAAGACTGAAAACATCAAGTTAACTGTGATCAAAGCCAAAAAAGAGGAGTAAAAAGTAGCAGCTGAGCGAGAGATAGTCAAACTGCAATTCGAAAGCGAGGAAGAAAGCAAGCGTTTCCAGTCTGTTCTATCCAATTTTTTCAGCAATAGTCCCAATTGATCTTCAGATTTCTAAATTCAATATATTCTGTTTTTATTCATAAATCATGGATATTACTTAAGTGGTTGAGAGTAAAAGATAAAAGTGCAATTATCAGCAGCACTTGTCCTCCTTCTTATTGGTGACGGACTTCTGCTGTAAATAGAAACCCTCCGAAGTCGAGGATAGCTTCTTCTTTTTCTTTAAAATTTTAGCCACCAATTAATCGAATGCCACCTTTGTACTTTAAAATGTCTTGGCGCTTGTCTCAATGTAGACTATGCCAATTTATTCTGCAATTTTGGCGGCAGCATCTTTTGAGACCTATCGAATATCTTATAAATCTATCTTGTTGCCCACCAATAGAAGGTCAATCCTTGATACATCAGTCTTTTCGCTGACTTCCTTGATCCAAAAATTGACCATTTCAAAGCTTTTACGAGTTGATATATCAAACACCAGCAATATACCGTCAACATTGCGATAGTAGTTAGGTGTGATTGTGTTATAGCGAGTTGTACCAGCAGTGTCCCATATTTGAACGCGGACATTGCTTCCATCATTTAATTGTATGATCTTTTGTTTGTATTAGACGCCAATGGTGGTGGTGTGATTAGCAGTAAACTCTTCGTCCACGTACTGTGTCAGCAGTGAACTTTTTCCTACATAGCTCTATCCAATGATCAGCAGTTTAACTCGAATTTCCTACTTGCCCCCACTCATCGCATATAATATATAAATTGGAAGTTATTACATTCTAAAGGCTCGGAATCAATCTCATAATTCTTAGAATGATTAACTTGCTAACTGGTGAAAAATAAATCCGAAGATAACATAGGTGAAATCAGAATAAAATCATTTTTGAATAAATAACTGAAAGGATGGGCTGATTAATTTGTTGGAGGCAATCCTATAAAATACTATTAACATACAAAAATCTGACTCCTATCTTTCAAAATAATTATTTATGCATACTTAGATCGAATTAAAATTACTTATTCAAGATAAATGAAGATAATTGGGAGAGTTCTGAATTTTGGATATAAAGTCGTCAAACGCACCAATGGAGCCTAAGGCAAGCCCCTTCCAGATATGACTTTATACTACCTCAATGATGATCAGGGCAATGATTTATCCTTCTGGAACGATATACCTTTGGGCTTGCATTCCAATTTTGTAACCTGCTGCATTGAAATTCCTAAAGAGAAAAGTGCTAAATATCAAGTATATAAATCAGCAGAACATCATCCCTTCATGCAAGACACCAAAAAGAACATATTTACAGGCAAACGAGAACTCCGATTCTATGCACAGTTTCCTCTCTTTAACTATGGCTTCATCCCACAGACTTGGGAACAAAATCTTACTAAAGATTCGTTAGGACTTTATGTAAAGTTCCACTGACTCAGGGAGACGACGATCCAATAGATATTTGTGATTTTAGTTCCGGTAAAAAATAAATAGGAGCAATATTCGAGGCACAGGTACTCGGCAGCTTTTGCCTTATTGATCAAGGGGAAGTAGACTGGAAAATTATAGTTATTGACGCCTAAGAGGCCAAACAAAATAATGTATTCATTCAATAAAACAGATTAAAGATATATCAAACGTTTCTCAAGCGCGTATCAATGCAGTGAAAGGTTGGTTCAAGGGAATCAAACTATTTGAGGGCAAAAAGGCGAATTAAATTGCTTATGAAGAAAAAATATTTAGTGTCGATGAGACTCTAAGCATAATTAACGAAACACACCAATAATGGAAAAAGTTAATTAGTAGCAGAGATTCTGCCTACTCCAAAATCAGGAAAGACTACTTTCTCGAGGACGTGAAATTATGATTGCATGTATTGACTATGATTGGTCTTTCTTTTATGGGGATCTGTATAATTGACTTAAACTTGGTATAGATAATCACATAAGATCAAGCGTCCGTCTCTGGTTCAATAACATCATCAATCTTCAGGATCATTTTAACCACTTGTGTAGCCAATTGAATCTGGCCTTTTTTGGACAACAAGGTTTCAAATATTTTAACTTCCCTCATGTTATTGTTTCCTGAACTCATGCAATCAATTCCAAAATAAGGCAACTTTTGATCTGCCTGTTCTCCTTTTGCTTGAGTTAATACTTTTAATGCATTAAGACCTGAATTCTCAGCCAAAGCCAGAGGAATTTATTCAAGAGCATCTGCAAAGGCTCGAACTGCATATTGTTAAGTGCTGTTAATTTGGTTGGCGTAGCTGTTGACAGCCAAACTGCAGGCAATCTCTGAAGCACCTCCGCCCCAGACAATGCGATTGCAGCGAATCAGAGTGGAAACTACGCAAAGAGCATCATGAAGGGAGCGTTCTGCCTCTTGAACAATCACCTTAGAGCCACCTCGAACCAAAATAGTGACTGCCTTGCAGTTGGCGCACTCCTCAATAACAAGCATCTTCTAATCACCAGTTCCAAAATGCATTTCTCTTATTCTGCCTGCCTTGCCAAGTTTTGCCGGAGTAATCTCTTCAAATCGGGGGATAATTCTGGCCCCAGTTGCCATAGCAATTAATTCAATATCCACTCCTCCAACCCATCTAACAGCGGGCAGTTTGTTTTGCAACAAGAGATGATTTGCTTCATCTTCAAAGCCCCATTGACAAAGTGCAATGTTGCAGCCACTGCGTTGCAAAAATCCTATCATGTCAACAAAATATTTTTGCTCTAACTTATACAACTTTTGGAATGATTCAGCGCTGGTAATATCGATGTTGTGCTTAGTCTTTGGTTTAGGTGCCTCAAAAGGACAGGTTAAGATGGCAATACGCGCATCCAGCACTTCCTTGGGCATCTGTGGATGAGAAAAGTCCTTGTCGATGAGGATACCCTCGATTAATTGGGTGTCTTCAATACTGCCACCAGTCTTTTCCTGTATTTTTATCAATTCCAAATTGACATCCTTTCTCTCAAGATCAGCCACACTTAGGACAGCGCGAACAGCAATCTCAGCCAAATGTTTTTGATCCTTGCAAACAACTTTTGATCCGAGAGAGACACGAGCGGCATCAACAAGGTCATTATAATCGGTCTTGGTAAAATGGATTTCTTCACTTAATTCTTCCAATCGTTTCACGGCAATGTCCACAGCAATATCGAATCCATCAGATATTTTTAAAGGATGAAGTCCTAAGTAACTACTAATATACCCTTGTCCAACAATTTCTCAGCCTGCTCCAGCAACGCACCTGCCAAAACTACAATACCTGTGGTACCATCTCCAACCTCATTGTCCTGACTTTTGGATAGCTCCACTAGCAGACGAGCTACAGGGTGTTGAATCTCCATTTTCTCCATAATGGTTGCGCCATCGTTGGTGACTGTCACCTCCTGATCGGGGGAGACCAACAACTTGTCAAGTCCCTTGGGGCCAAGAGATGATCTGAGGGTAGACGCCACGGACTTAGCGGCAAGAATGTTGCGCTACATGATGCAAGTAGTACCTTAATCGCTTCGATGCCCTTGATTCGCCTTTTTGTATCTTGCTCTTTAAGGACGATGAAGGGACGACCGTATTCGTCGAATGCTAAACTCATGGTCAATTTAAAAATATTTAAATAAAAGGAGTGGATTTGCATCACTTACGGAGGTATTAATGCTTAAGATGATTGTTATCGAAGGTCCCAGTGTGTGGCTGATAAGGACGGCCGGCTTTCTCTTGGCTCAAAGTTTTGGTCTACCCGACTGGGGGAATGTTGATTTGGTGATTTTTTTCATAGAGCTATATAGAGAAACATATACTGTTTCATGATGAAATTCTTTTGTAGTATTGCGAGGGTTAGGCTCGTAGAAGGAATTAACCTGAGTTTGAGGAGGAACTCTCTGATGGTATGACAGGTCGTATGTGGTCGCCAACTGTCTTCTTTGAAACTAAATGTTTTAGCATATACTTCTTCCAGTGCTAATCCATGCCCGAATAGCAAGTCGCGCTACTCTCCTTTGTGACTGGGGTACACAAACTTGTTATACTCGACCTCTTCGAATCTTTTGATCTATGGCTTAACAATTGAATAGGTCCCAAAGGGATTTATTGATTTTGTCTGATGATTGGACTCTATTTTCATCTTACCTTTGTTTTATGGTTTGAGCTCTGATCCTAAATTGGCTTTAGCTCTGAAAATTTAACCAGTGAGGATGTCCGGAATCTCATCAGATAGATGTTTAAGTGCTTGATCCTGGCACTATGGCTTAACAAATTTATTGGCGAGATTAATTCGAGTCTGCTCATAACTTTTTCCTTCTATCTCGAGTCTTTCCTCTCGTTTAGGATTGTTCTCCAGCAAGGGAACTCTACCGTGAACTTCTTGCTGATGAAAGATATTGTAGGTAGTCTGTTGCTCGGGTCTTTTGTACTGCGTTAGTTGTAAGTTACAGATTAGCCATTGAAGCCTCGCGCGCTTTCGTAAAACTGGGAACCGTTCTGGGGTTGGCTGGCAATAAGTTCATTTGGCTGATAGAGGGAGTGTCTTATATCGTGGTGATCCTTGGTAGTTGGTAGCTTGGGGGCATCAGGATTGGGTCCCTGAATGCAATCTAAATTACTTTCTATGTGAGGTCTTTTCCAAACTTGTCCTCAACGAAGTTACCGATTAGCACACCGTGACGATACTTATTCACGGAGTCCATCACAGAATAGGCAGACATCATCAGTTATAATAATAGGTACAATGACTTTTCCTTAACTAAAACGGAGGAGCCTTCCAGCCCACAAAAACAATCAACTCTTAACTCAAGTTCATGATTTTTCACAACATTGTGGTTCCAAGTATTCATAATTTTATTTGTGGATTATTCATTGTCTAATGGATGCTGGTTCGTGAATTGTTGGCGGCTCTTGAATTGATTTGAGCTTGTTTTGAGAAAAGGAGGGTAAATTGAAAGTGATGAGTGGAATATAATAACAGGCTTAAGAGGAAGGGTGCTTGTTGGAGCTGGCCTTATTTAAATTATTTAATTGATGGCAGACAGCCCCAACCTTTCTCAACGCAAGAACAACCAGTAGCGCACCAGCAACCTGTCGCGCCGAGCTTCCGACAACCAGTCCTCCCCCTTCAGGTACCTCTCCCTCATCCAGCTATGACGAAAGCTAGGCTCGTAGCAGCTACCCTTCCATGCAGCCTCACCTGCAGTAACGCAAGATCTTTGGCTTCTAGATCTATGTCGACAATGATATTCTCAGTGAGTTGGGAGTCATGGAGTAGTGGTTCGCCTCACTAGCCGCTATCCATCAAGTAGAGCACATTGGCTTTAACTCTGACCTCACCATTCCGGATCTAAATGGGCGCAATATACAGGTAATGCTGAATTGAGTCAGATATACGATGTGGAGATGGAAAAGAAGTACCAGTGCGCTAAGGCCATGCTTGCTGAGGTCTATAGTTGCTTCAAGCGAAGCAAGAAGGAAGCCTTCTCAGTGATAGTGTTCGTGCCGTAGGGGATGGTGTCGCTATTGATTGGCGCCAAGGGGCATCAGATCAACAAAATTATGAAGGAATCACATACTACTATTGTTGTCAACCAGCCTATCAGTCGCATGACCTACCGCACAGCGAAGATACAGGGTTATCATTCGGATATCGCTAAGGCCTGTCGCATCATTTACGAAATGCTGGAAGAAAAATCGGCCATCGCATACTCCATTGAGAAAGAGCCTAGTCAGCTAGACTATACTAAATCTAAAATCAAGAGCAAGTTTATTTTCACAGATCAGCTGGCTAATTTCCTGGATAAACGTAAAAAGAAGCTGCTACAGCGCGCGTAGGAAGAGACAAAATGCGCCATAAAGTTTTAATCCTAAAAGTAAAATCGCCTCCTGAAAAAGGAGGAGTCCGTGTGTATATTGAATGGAAGGCTCTAAGATGTGCAGAGTATGGTTGTGGTGCTAATCAACGTGGCTCATGACTTTCTATCTGAAGACAAGCGTAACATTGATTATACTCTCAAGATGCTGATTCCCGCTAATTACGTGACCAAATTAATTGGACAGAGTATATTTATTTATATGTAGAGGGATATATGATCAGAGATATCATCTAACGATCAGGGGGAGCCCAAATTAAAATCTTATCTGACAAGCAGTAAAAGGATCGTGAGTGCATTATCAGCATTAATGGTTCTAAAGAAAATAAAATTGATGCTGCGTGCTTCATTATGGAGCAAATATAATGCTTCAAAAACGGGGGACCTATTCTGCAGAGTGGCAAGTCAATCAACGAAAATTTAGCCCAGCAGTTTAAAAATTCGTTGCCTATTAGAGAGGATGATATAGTCGTTCCTGGAGAAAAGGAAAGCCAAGAACCTGCAGCAGCAAGCACTGAAATCGAACCTGAAAAGGAAAAAGAGAAATAAAAGGAAAAGGAAAAGGAAAGAGAAAAGGAAAAAGAAAAAGAGAAGGAAAAAGAAAGAGAAAAAGAAAAAGAAAAAGAAAAAGAAAAAGAAAAGGAAAAAGAGAAGGAAAAAGAGAAGGAAAAAGAAAAAGAAAAAGAGAAGGAAAAAGAGAAAGAAAAATAAAAAGAAAAGAAGGAGATCGCTTAGGGAAGTGAGGAGGAAGGCCTCATCGAAGCTGAAGAGGAATAAAAAAGCAAAGACCGTTAGGAGCGGGAACGATAAGAAAAGGAACGTATCGAGAGGTAAAAACGAATGGCAATTGAACGCGATCTTGAGCGAATAAATCCTCTGAAAAAATAGAGGGAGCACTCTCGCCGCAGTCGTAGCAAATCCCTCTCAAACTCAAAGTACTTCGGTGTCGATGAAGATCGCGGAGTCGAGAAAAAGACAAAAAGAAATCAAAAAAGATGTAGTTCAGTCGAAAGATGCGTAGCGAAAGCGAAAGCGCCGAGTACAAGCACGACCGCGACCACGTGGAACTCAAGGTAGTTGTGCCCAAGAAGTTGGGACAGGATCACAAAGAACTAAAATACATCGAGTCCCTTTGCAAGTCCACCCTTGTGGCCAATGACCAGGTACGAACAAATCTTAACTAGAAACTGGAAAGTGGTGAAGTAATCATCACCGTTCGAGGAACCATGAAGGATAATTGTCGTTGCATCCAGCTGCTGCAGAAGCGGTTGGCTCGGCTCAAAGGCGCATCAGCTTCATCGGCGAGATGATATATAGTCCCATAATCATGCATAATAATCAGTATCAAACGCGCAGCAGAAATGCGCACGCGCGAACATCGCACCATAGCTATCCAAAGGATAGCACACATATGATCTTTATCGCTTATTCCTGAATTACATGACTTGCATCAATAGATTTATCATAATATTTAGACAGCCACATATGAACAGATTTCAAAGGTTAGCCTCTAAACATCCATACTATGGCTATATCACACGCACCTCACCGCAATTGTTGAGGACATATCAGTCTGAAAGATCCTACGTTTTGGGAAGACGCGGCGCTTATGACACACTAGTTCTCAAGATGGGAGGAGATCACGTCAACTTCGAAGAAGAAATGAATCAGCAGTACAAGACACCCACGGCTATCGTCAATTTGTGGATGAGAGTGGCTTGGTTCCTCTTCCTTGTTCCCTGTTTCATGTTGATATTTAACATGGACGACATGGTCCGCGTCTTCCAACCTCATAGGTATGCCTACATTGGCAACGAAAGCGATACAGTCACTCCTCTTAGATACTAAACCCTGTACGTCATCGATAGGCTCCCCAAATTCTGATCATATCATCAATCCTCAACCATAAAAATCACTAATTTGATTATTAAACCATCAGCAGCAGCTTTCAATAAGTCATATTAGTGCGCCTGTTTAATACCCCACTCATATACTCTGGATTGAAGCACAAAAATTACGATCATTTGAAATTTGATAAACCTTAAATTGACTTATTAATCAAAATTATAACAGCAACTGATTAGTTGTCGAACTTTCCTTCGTCCGTAGCTTAGGATTTATGAAACAGTAATTAAAAAACTTAAGTTGATAACCATTAATATTAAAGAGGGCAATTAGGGGAATAAAAATTGAAAGAAATCACCATTTTTAAAAGGGCACAATATATTGGAAAGAAGATTTCAAAACATCAACTCCTCCAAGATATTTCATTTATATTCATTTATATTACAGCCATATGGAGCTTTTAAAAGACCCAGGAAATACAAGAGTCTGCAAAGGACTACCTTTACCTCCGCACCGCCCCCTTCGTCAAGAACTTCTCTTCCAGAAGAATGGCATCAATCTAGGCTTACTTAAGGATTTTCTGCGCAAAGAAGGACGCATTGCTTTTTAAGACTATGCGAGGATCATCCGTGAAGCAACTGCTATCTTCAGTAACGAATCCTTAATTCAGAAGAATAACCGAACTTAATGGCTATAGATGATCCAGTTACTATAGTTGGAGACCTGCATGGTCAATTCTATGATTTCCTGAAAATGTTAGAGACTGATGTTGGAGGTAACTGCGAAACTACTAAATACGTATTTCTAGGGGACTATGTTGATCGCGGGAATTTTTCTATAGAGGTGCTAATTCTGATCCTATCGATGAAAATACTGCGGCCTGCCCAAGTAATTCTACTGCGGGGCAATCATGAGTGCCGTCAACTGACATCCTACTTTAACTTCCGCTAGGAGTGTATTATCCTCCTTATTTAGGTCTCAACAAATATAACCAATAGGCATACAATCTTACAATGGACATGTTTGATCAAATCCCTCTCGCTTGCCTCATTAACAAAAAATTTCTCTGCGTGCACGGAGGCATTTCGTTTGAACTTAAAACAGTATTAATTAATGGATATAGCTCGATGATGTTAGGAAGATCGATCGCTTCAAATAGATTCCCAAGTCTGGACTTTTCTGTGACTTGGTGTGGGCGGATCCCGTTGATAATAAGAATGGCTACTGTTAAAATCTGATTAAGCACAATGATGTTCGAGGATGCAGCTACTATTTTGGCTCAGAGCTAGCGCGAGGATTTTTTGAAAGAAATAAAGTGATATCGATAATACGTGCACACGAAGCGCAAGCTGAAGGCTTTAAAATGTATAAGTGGTCTGGGGCTGATAAATTTCCTGCTGTCATCACCATCTTCAGCGCACCAAACTACTGCGATTTTTACAACAACAAGGGAGCAGTCATCAAATTTGAAGTAACTATTTCCTCATGCAGAACAATACTCTCAACATTCAGCAGTTCGTAGAGAGCCCTCATCCCTACCTCCTTCCTAATTTCATGAACCTTTTCACTTGGAGTATTCCATTTGTCTCTGAGAAATGTAACGAAATCCTATACCATCTCATCAAACCTGAAGCCAAGTATGACTCCACAGAATTACCTCTAGAATACATAATGAAAAAGGAACTACTTGAAAAGTTGATGGATGCAACAAAGCAGCAAGTCAATCATAACATTGAACTCGTATCCTTGGATGGCAACTGCCCCGATTAGAAACTACTAGAGACAGGCAAGTTCATCCTTGGTAAAAAATAGTCTTTTGAGGAGAAAAAGAATATCGATTCGAGAAATGAAGGCCGTCCTGATATGGATATTGAATGATTGACTTATTTTGTTAAATATGATCGATTAAAGCTCCACTCATTGGACATATTCATATTGGGTTTTATTATATTTGGTGTTTACTATCCATGAATAGACTCTTGGGCTATCCATCTTCTTTTAAGTTATAATAATTCGTATGAATCAAGAACTGGCAACATTACGCCCCAATTAGTATAGCAACAGCAATAACACCATCCTCAAGTCACAGAAAGTGCTCAACTCCGCTGCTAACTTTCACCTCAAAACGGAGCATGTTCCAGACAAACCAGAAGAAGACCATAAATCTCCAGAACAGCGAGTATAGTTTCGAGAGACGACTTGGCGCAAACCTCGCATGCCCTACAATAAATTCCCAGATGCTTTTCATATGCGACAGAAGAAGTAATTAGAAATGAACTCAGACAGAGCACCAATAAGGAAATAATGGACGATCTCGATAAAATTGTCAAGTACAGCTAATACAAAGAAGTACAGAAATATCTCAATCCCATAAGCTTGGTACTGCTCTATTAACTTAGGAAAAAAGATCAGAGGAAAAATCACGTAACGATCTCGGTAATGCTAATCCACTTGCGACGTATCAAAAATATCTCAAGATCAAAAATAAGTTTTCAGAACAGCTGCAGTAGCGAGATATGAGTCTAAACAAATACAAGACGTTATCAGTAAAGGGGGGAAATAGTCTGGTTCGCATCCAGGATTGTATCACTCTATAGGTGATTAAACGTGGTCATAACACTGGTACTCTCAAGAAAATGCTGTATGTACCCACATTATAGTTGTTGTGCGTTCGTTAGGAACCACTCAATACCAAGGAATCAAGGCACTCCATTAAAGAGTGGGTTAATTTTTGGCAGGGAAGACTCAATCGCTAAACAGATCATCATTTTCTTAATGTATACGGAATGGCTTTCAACTATCCTGAGGGAGCAGTCTCCATAATTACTTAGTATCACGACGAAGGATCACTTCTAGATCTCCTGAATGCTGCGTTGACACTTCCAGAGTCAGTAATTCGCGAAATATTCATTCAAATATGTCATTCGCTTCATTAATTCTATTAATTGACGGAAATGCAATTTGGAGGATTGTCTCCTTCACAGATACTACTGACACCCTCGGGAGTAAAACTCGGCATGGGACTCTACTATCATTTCTCGAATATAAATTCCAACTCAATCTATCACATAAAAACCCCACCAAAGCTTATGTATGCTACTATATATCCAGTCTTTTCGAGATGAATATGACCCAAAAAAACTTTATGAAGAGCTCCATAGATAGGCCCATCAACATGGAAATCGAAAAATCATTGGATACGTTCAAACTGGGTTTAATGCTACTCGAGTGCGCAATAGGAGGCTTTTAAAATTTTGCTCAATCAGACTCCCTCCATGAGACTCTAAAGTCCGCCTTTGGAGAGGAGGGACAGAAAATAGTCGAACGGGATAATGCCTGCTGTTTGATTCATTCTGAATCGTATCTACTAGATTGGGCCAACCGCGAAGAGCGATTAAACAAAGAGCAGTTAGATCAGTCTCGGGCAGTCCCCTATATTAAGTTTTTAAAAGATAGATTTTCAGTACATTTCATGAGCTTTCTTTGTTTATGTTTAAAACTGTCTCATGCCAAAAGAGCTCCAATCAGCGAATTACTAGCACATTCCTTCCTCAATCACTAAAGCAAGGAGTGCCGCACAGTCAACATTAGTCTCCAGGAGCTACAGCTTATTACGAAAGCATAGAATGATCCGATAATATAATCAGTCACTGGAGAAAGAATGGATAAGTTTATTGGGCATGTGCTTCAGGTATTGAGCAACTGTAGTCGCGATGATGTGGTTGGACTCATAAAGAATAAGCGCGAACGCATTTTGGATATCGGCAGATATATTGGAGTTAATTACTTAGGGCTCGGAGAGAAGTTATTAGAGGCCATAACCGAGATGGCTAAGAATATGCGAAACTGATATTTAATTTTTTACTATAAACTATTAACGAGAAAGAAAATGATTAGAGTATATTATTTATTGCAAGAAACAGAGTTGGATTTTTTTGTTAATAAACAGATTATGCTGAATTATTTTTCTACAATAAATGACAGATAATGAAAATATTATAATTGCCACCTTCAATTGACATTTTATAGCAATACCGAATGCATTTAATACATAGACAAAGGTGAGCTACCGCTGCAAGAAAATATCAGAAGTTCAATATCATTTGATTTAAAAATTATGAAGAAATTTAAAACTGTGTATCAAAACTTAATATTTAGACAAGCATTAATTACAAATACTCTTAATCCATTGGTATTATAATCTATACATATTTACTCTAATAAACAAATTTTATTATTATTATTTTCAATTTCAATTTCTTGGCAACTAAATAACTAAAATCCTATTTTCGCCAAGCTTCGGCAAGCTAATGCTTGAACTGTCATAAATATAAAATGGGAGTTACGAGCCTATTATTAAAATAATTCAAGAAATCTAATAGCTTTGATAAACAATAATTATAAAGGCTAAGCATATATAATCGCAAGATGCTATCTATTATCATATGGGTTGTTTATCTTTTCTTTTTCTTTTAAAAAACTATTAAAATATTTTCTGCTCTATATTTTGTATATAAAAAGTATAAACCATTAAACCATCCAAAATTAAAAAGACAAACAAATAAGCTTTAAAAACCCTTTGATATAGTGAATTTGACTTGACAGAACTTTTCCAAATTGTTTTTGATATTTTTGTTTTTTCCTACTTCACCATAATTATTTATGACAAATTGAAACAATAAATATCATATAAAGATTAAAAGAGTCGAACTTCAATAATTCTTGTACGCCTAAAACAAACAAGACTTTATTTTATTCATAATTGCTGTTTAATAATGTCCACTTTAAACATTTAAATTATTAATTAATTATAGAGCTGAAATTAATATTTTTACAATTAGAATTTTGTCGAATTTCATCATTTTCATTTCACTTCGCTTGCTATTCCTTGACAGCAGTATCCTTCGCACCATTGGCCTGGATGAATGCATCGATAGCCTCTGGCGCAACATTGACTTAATCCTCCTTGATCATAGCAGCACTATCCTCCTGGGCACGATAAAAGGCAAGTAAAAGGGCTTGCATTATTCCTAATTTAAACTAATCCTGTTCCTTCAATTAATTTTTGTTTTTCTACTTCAAATGGAATTTTATCATACTGTGCGCAACCACACCAATTTCCACTTTTAAAGCAGGTCCATCCTTGATCGCATGTCTGACGGCATCCATCGACTGCATTGCAAGCTTGACAAATCAAAAAGCATGTAAGGTACAACAGTATTAAAGTTTTCATTTTGTTTTTTTTAAATTAATTTTTACATCAAAATATATATCGATATAAATATTGTTTTAAATATCATAAATTCTGATTCTATAACAAAAAATATTTTATACAATTTGGCTTTAATCATTGGCTTATTGCTGTCATTCTAAAAACTTTGTCAGAGATAATATAATTTTCTATTTCTATTTCTAAAAAAATCTGGGACAGAATTTTTGTTTGTAAAAAGTATAAATAATTATTTTTGAGCTTAAATGATGACAAATATTAAATTTAAACAAAATTTCTATATATTCATTCTTTTTACATAGCTTTTGTATATTTTACATTAATTTAGGTATTTTCCAATCTCATACGACCACTGTCATTTGTATTCAGAATGTAAATACGAATAAATAAGATTTAAGGACCTAAATTTCCAAACTTAATTGAATTTTGTTAGTTAATTCATCATCTAAAATATCAAGAAAGGAGAATCAAAAAAATAAGAAAGAAATTATTTTTTAAATTTATAATATTAAATATTTGGACTTTAAATTAAAATGAGCATATGCAATCAGCAACAAGGATATTCATTGCCTTGTGGTATATACCAAGGTGTTAGCTGGTGTTGTAAATAAAATCAAAAGTGTTGTGTTCAAATGGGAATGTTTCCAGCTAGAATGCTCTGCTGTTCTGCTAATGCATATGGCCAACAAACAAAATGCTGTGTGAGTAAAGATTATGAAACATCTTCATGCTGCACATATGATGAAGATTGCAATAGTGGTTTTTGCTCATCTAAACCATCACCTAAACCTGATTCTACTTCGAATAACTTACCTTTAATTTTAGGAATTACCATACCAATTGGAATCATCCTAATTGGAATAATTGTTTACTTAAAAATGAAAAAAAGAAAAAAGGAAAGTTTATTATCTTCTTATAAACAATGATGTATTGCCTTATGATCTATTCATTGAAGAATATTTCAGTGCTAAAATTTATTTAGTTACTCTCCTTAAATAATTGGTTAAAATATCTTATCACATTGTGCTCATGAGAAAGAGAAGTCAATATTAATATGCAAATTACGAATATTTTTATTATTTTTTCAATAATTATACTATACTTTTTATTTGAAATTTATAATTAAACTTATTTTATAAATGGACAGATTTGATTAAATAATTACATTTCAACCAATTTTCTTGAGAATCAATTAAAATTTACATTCAACAACAACAATCTTGGTGCGATGTGAGATTTGTAAAAACATCAAAAAGATTAGTAACTGAAAAAAGAAAAATAAATGCATGGAATGATATTACCTTCTCAACAATGCATTTGCTTGAAAAAAATGAGAAAATAAATGTTAAATTTGAAAAACGTATTCGTTTTTGTATTAAAAGATTGAGTTAAACAGATTGATTATTATGATACTGATTATTATCACCCTAATTAAATATTATGCAGTTGCTCACCACCTTCACCTCCTTTCTCAAAAGTAGGCAAAAGGTTTTGCTAAAACGCCGTAAAATAGGAATAAAAAATCGCCCAATATCAAGAAAAAAGCTGAAGGAGGAACGTAAAGTTATGAATTACGCTCATTAAATGAAGCTTGTTGATATTCGGAAGCAACTCGATCGAACAAAAAGTCAGAACCACCACCTCAACTAAATCATCGAACAGTTGTTTTATCCTGAAGTAGCGCTTACCTCGCAAGCAGAGGTAGATATTCGTGCCAAACAGATCAGTAGCTATCAGCCCACAAGCCTCGAATAGTGGTAAGCAGTTATGCAAATGGATGAGCTAACTCAATAAATTAGTGAAAGCTCACTGCCTTTAGAGCTGTTATCTGTTCATGAAAAAAGCGGAAAATATTTTAATCATAGTCATTATGAGCTAATTTTGGAAAGAATGGGGTATTATTGCGCCCATCGCTAAACCATCATGAAAAAAAAGACCGAAGCATGGTAAAGAACTGCTGCGAGAATGAAATAGAAAGATGGAAAACGTAATCTTAAATGTCCCTATTTATTTTTACTAAGAGAAGAGATACCTCTGCACGAATACTGGGTAAATCTTGTAAATAGCCTCACCAAGAAGCTTTAATAAACCAGCGAAATCCGCGAATTCAATAAATACGTCCCAGCTATACTGGCTATTCAACGAGTTTTTTACCATATTCCTGCAGAGTTGTATCAACTTATACTGAGTCGCAATGCAGCTGCGGATTTTGATTTGTTGGGACCTCAAAATATCTCCGATTTGATGAAGTTTTTAAAATTTAGACACAAAGTTAAATTTTCACCTGATATAAAGATTACTACCCCATAACAAATCTCCGAAACAGAATATAATATCACAAACTTCGCTCGCAAATTAGTCAATCATATCTTCAATAATCCTTCACTATACTCAGCTTCTGATTTTGTGAATATCTTTAGAGTTATCAACTCTCGAAAAAAGAGATTCAACATTCTTACCCAGGAGCAACTCAAAAAATCATAAGACATCATTGTACCTCTACTGAATGATCTAACTTTCTAAGATGTGGAGACATTCTTATCTATTTATGCAACCCTAAACTATCAGCCTAATATATAGTTTGTGGAAATCATAAAGTTTGATCTCTATCGAAAAGCTGACAAGAGTTCGAGTCCTCTTGGTTTGTTGTCTCTTGTGCATCGAATTAAAGAGAGAAAATTACTATTTAAGACTCATCAAGGGAAAAGAGTTGATACAAAGCCCCTTGTTATTGAAGGATTCGAACTGTTAATAAAGTTAGGCTCTGCTTTGAGCAAGATGTTAAATAGAGTCAAATCATATGAACTTATTGCCATTCTAGATGCATATTTCGATAGTTAAATTCCCATTTAACAAATATCCCTAGTTTAAATTTTGTCAGCTGAAATAGTGAAAAGAGGCCAAGATTTCAATTTGGAGTAGTTGGGCAAAGCCTTCTTTAAAATTACACTTTTGGGACATCGATCAAAAATTTTATCAAAGTATATCTTCTAACAATTTCATAATAGATATCACGAGGAATACAGGCGATATAAAGAATAGGGTAATTTCCTCCTGCCATCAGATAGTCCTATAGTTGATCAGTTGCCAGAAGTAAATATAAAGCAGATGCATTTACAGGAGTGTCTTTTACTGGTGTTGTGGGCTACTATCAAACAGTTGGGAGAAAATTTGAAGAAGGAAATTAATTTAGAGCAGCTTTTAACTCTCATTCCAGTTAAAATTGAGTCCACCGAGCCATTGGCTATTGAGTTGTCCTTAAATATATCCTTCATGCTCTAAAAATATGGAATGTTTCCGACCATCAAGTTCAATCAATTTGATCCTCACTCAGCCGCCTCTAATCGCTTAGAATAGTTTTATCGTCGACATTTTGGAAAAAATTAAATTGAGCTTTTGCTTGAAGAATAGGCTAAAACAACATCATTATTTGTTGCAAATTATAACTATAAGGATAATCGCTTTCTGCCTGAGAGATGGTCCATGTTAAACACTTATAGCCTGAAATAGTATATAAACTACTGCAATAAAATAAAACTTTAGATTCCTGAGAACAGTTATTTAAATCCAAATATAATCCTTCCCCAATTGTTTGTCTCCAAACGGTTCTAGATAATTCAAAAATGCAAAGAGAATGCTAAGAGTGGAGTTGCACCCATTGTAAATCTTGTTGAGCCAAAAATATACTAATTCGTATGATCTTTTAAGATATTAAAAACTTAAATTATCCAAAGCATAAAGATTCTTTATAAAACAAATTGCAGTTATTTTAATGTCTTTTAAATTTAGGTCAAAATTTCATAAATCAAAAAGGTTAGATGACTTCACCAATACTTCCTTTTATTTATGGAGAACAGCAGATCATATTAATTTATATGATTGAGTTTACTAAATACACATTGGACTAAATTCAATGCACTATTATAAATTAAATGAAAGAGGGCAAGTAAGTACGAGAGGACGGACCTATTCGCATGTACAACGTCGCCGAGTACTACAAGATAATCGACAAGGTCGGCAGGGGAACGTACGGTACGGTCTACAAGGCTCTGGGGCTCAAAGACAACCGCTTCTATGCGATTAAGAAGTTGTAAAATAACGACCCTAAACTACAGCAGGAGGGGTTTCCCATCACTGCCTTGAGAGGTACCAGAGTGATTGTTGCAGAGATTACTTTGTTGAAGCAAATTGAACACCCTAATATTATACGACTCAAGGAGATTATTCTCTCCAGACCCAACAAACGCAACTTCTATCGCGGCTCCACCTTTCTAGTCTTCGAGTACATGGACCATGACTTCGCAGGCCTCTTCAAGATGAAGAGCAGGTTTGCCTTACCAGAAATCAAGAACATCATCAGACAGCTCCTTGAAGGAGTCGCCTATCTGCACCGTAATAAAATACTTCATCGCGATATCAAGTCAGCTAACATACTCCTTAATGATGAGGGAGATGTAAAACTGGCGGATTTCGGACTTGGCCGCAAAATTAAATTTTAAAATTTGTTTACTTACAAAGTAGTAACTCTGTGGTATAGGGCTCCATAATTGTTATTGGGATGCAAGACCTATTCTGATAAAATTGATGTGTGGTCAATTGGGTGTGTAGTGGCTTAATTTTTCAGTGGAGAAATAATGTTTAAAAGTAAGGCTAAAAATATTTAGAACAAACAGAGTTTGCACAAATGTAAAGAATTTATGAGATTTGTGGTGACTTTTAAGCCAACTAAATGAAGATAAGCTAGGAACCATTAAAAAATTGTGCTAATATCACTGACTTTAAGCCCAAAAAACCTTATCCTAGAGAATTAGCTTCCTATCTCAAGAAAATCTGCCCCAGCATCACTATAGCAGCCATAGATTTTATTGAAAGACTGCTTCATTTGGATCCCAATAAACGCATGTCTTGTGAAGAAGCACTTCGCCATCATTGGTTCACTGAAAAGCCGTATGCCTGCAATAAAACTGAAATTCAAAAGATGTAATACGAGTGTCATGAAATGTTCAGGGACAATTCAATTAAAATAGATCGCATTCCTTTTAAAGATGAGGATAAAATATCAAAAAAAAGCAGAGACGATAAACATTATAAGGAACATCCTCGAAGATAAATATATAATACTTGCAGTTCTTCCGAAACAGACAAACATCGGAAGAATGGTTCAGTAAGCTCTTAGAGTAAGAGTAGCTAGTATTCCAGCTAAAGAAAAAATCATGATGACAGAAGACATAGGCATAGAAACGGTCACAGTCCAGATGTTTCAGATAAAAAAAGTCGGAGCCGAAGTAGAGACAGAGAGCACAAAAATAGGCATGAGAGTCGATCATTTCGGGATGATTACAGGGATCAAAATTATAGAAGCAGAATTAAAGATGAACGAAAGGATTACAAAAATAATCATCATGACGATAAACATTCGATTAAAGACTAAAAGGATAAATATCGAAGAAAAGATGAAATGGAACCAGAAAAAGACTACTATCGTTATGATAAATCTGATAAGCGGTATAAAGATTTTAAAGACATCGATAGAAAGGAAGAAAGAAGCGAAATAAGGCAAGAATGGAGGAGAGATAGCAAAGAGAAAAAATATGATAAATTCGAAAAGGAAAAATCTTATGATAAATATGATGGAAAATCCAGTAAATTTTGGAGCGAAAAAGGTGACAAAGATTAATACAAAAGGAGTGATTAAGCAAGGGACAAAAACTATTAAAGAGATAGGCCGAAGGAAAGAGATCGGGAAAGATAAAAAGAAAGGGAGCGAGAAAGATAGAGATAAAGAGATCGTTAAAAGGAAAAGGAAAGATAAAGAGAAAGGGAAAGAGAGCGGGAAAGAGAGAGAGAAAGATAGAGAGAAAGGGAAAGAGAAAAAGAATAATAAAGGAAGAGAGAAAAAGAAAGAGAAAGATAAAAGGAGAGATAGAGATAAAAATGGGACGATCGACCGCGCAACTACGACAGAGATAAATATTAATCTAGAGATAAGTACGATTACAACAGAAAATAGCCAGCTTACGAGAAAAAACCGTAGAAATTTGTTTTTGTAAGAGAAAGAGGGAGTCGAAAAAAGGATGATCGTTCCAGCTCTTCCTCAAAAAGCTATTCAAGTCGTTCATACAAAAAGGACAAGGACTATCGTCACAATAGATATAATTACGAGCGGAAAGATTATAAGAGAGGCCGATCCAGCAGCGAAGGCCATCATGGAGAACGAGTCTACAAATCCTGATATAGGATGTTGATGATTATTTAGATAATTTCTAATTAAACTTATGCAACTAGTTTTTATAAAGTAGTCTTTAAATCGTAATCTTAAGCATCATTTTTTTGATGATGTTAGAAATTCTCAGATTAGGCATTATTTTACTGTTTCCGTAAAATTAATTAATTAAATCACAAATTATTTGAGTTCGAATGGCGATATGAATGAGTAAAATGATTACTACATCAGTAAGTTGGAATAAATCTTAGAAATTGATTATTTTAAATATTTTTTCCGTGTTATACAAAATGGCGATGACATGACTCAAACAAATGCTAAGGAGTAATACTAGAACTTTTGTATAATTAGCTAAGCCAATCGTCATTACTGATAATATTTTAATGAGATTATTGGAGGTATAATCACAATAGTCTTCTTTTTTCTACTTTACGTTTGATAAAGCTGTTGAATTTCTCGAAGGTAATAGTATCAGCGTTGAATCCACCAACAGAGTGAATGATTTCCCAGAGCTGATCTTCATTGTAGTTATATTTCAATTGTTCATTGATAAACTTCAAGTCTGATATATTCAATTCTCCCTTTCCCTCGACATCCAAAAGAGTGAAGTTAGCTTTCCTTCCTTCATCGTTGAATGGATTGCCCTATATGATAGAAGTCTTACAATTTTTGCTGTGACCTCCTTGAGGAAGCCTTCAAAATCAAGAGCACTTCCATTGGTAGCCTCGTGAATTTAGTTAAGACATCTAAAAACTATTTCGTATTTTGAATCGAGTCCGAGGGTCGATGCGGTGAGGAGAATATCTCGTACATCTGCTCTACGTTGTCTTGGATCAGCATATAGAGAAAAAACTGCATGAATCTCAGCAATGGCATCTGGACTGAAAATTGGATTTTTAGCACCAATGTCTTTGGCGAGGATTGTCTTCAGTTATTTTTCTTGAATCTATTTCTTGGACATGATATATCTTCGAGTCAATAAAATATAAATTAACAAGAATTAAAATTCTATTGTGAATTGCTATATTGATTGTCAGCCATGGGATCTCAATATAATTTCGCTACTGCCAAATAATATTATATAATAAATAGAGAAAAGGTAAAATCAAAATTTAAATAACAATTCCAAAATATCAGGATCTTACCGAGTATAAATTTCTACTGGATTGTTGATTAAATTTATTTTAAATTTATATAACTGCAGGCAATATAATTTATTGTATTGCTGGTATATCTTAATTGATATGCATTAATTGAATATTTAATTGATATAATATTAATTTAATAATTTGAAGTTGTTGATCAAGGATGAATCTGAATCTCATTACCTGAGTTATGGAGAGTAAACACCATCTTTCGACTGATATATCAACAACTTTACATCTATCTTTGCTGCCCGTGCCCTTTTATTATCGTCATGCATGAAGTCTAGACCGCATTTTTAGATCCATATCCATATCCATATATTATTGTTCTGATATGCATTGTGGTGATGGAAAACAGAGAGGTCAATATCAATGATTCCTTAAATACTCACGAAATATACTTTATTTGTTGTTTACTCATCATCGATATTAAAAAAATTACTTCAAAAATGATGGATCAATTTTTATTAATTTGTTCATGTTTAAATCTATTAATTAGGTTTTGATCAAAAATATTTTAGTAAAATATTTCATTTGACAACTAAACTAAACATCTCATACACTTGTTTTAGTTAATAAAATATTAGAGTGAAGATTTTAATAAAGATAATAACTATCTTAGAGTATCATCCATCTTAAGCTATTCAAATGAATATAAATTAATAAAAGATTAATTCTGATCAGAATATGCTCCATTTTACATAACTTTTCAAAATTGCTTTATACAAGTAAAGTCTTCAGGATGTTAAATGCCTTAGATGATGCGATTGCGGTATTTTATGTGGGTGGAGTAATTTTTTATTCGCGAGTTGAAGATGTAAGAAAGGCAGTGTTTCCGCATAAATGTATGAGACAAAATGCGGATACACTTAAAAATGGGATGGGAACGATCCGATAGACCCCACATCTATTTCAGATAGTTTATGGAGTTGACTTAGCGTTTATGCTTCTTGATATGCAAAAGTAAATCACTCACTGTTAGTTTGCCTCGATGAAGAATCGGTTTTATAATGTCGTAATGCTTCTGAATATTTTTCTGAATATAGCTTAGAATAGCCTTGCCGTAGTTTTTAGGAATATTTTTTGTTTCATTTTTATCATGAATCAACTCATCCTATTTATCTTACTATTTCATCTGTCTGATCATATTTCTCCCATTTTAATTGTCAATTTCTGATGAACTTTCCTCAATAAACTCCATTTTTACACCTGTGTTTTCATTCTTTTTAAGAGTTTTTTCATAAAAAGATTCAATTTAAGCATGATTCACGTCTTATGCATGTCGAATAGCCAGAATTTGTTGAACCAAATAAGTATTGATCTGAAGAACTTCTGCTAATCTCATTTTAGAGGCCTCAACTCTAAATTAAAGTTCTTGTCTCAGTTGTATTTTGTGATGTTGATCATCTATTTGTTTTGTATGTAAATTTTAAATGATATTTACAGATTTTTCCAACATGAAATGGTATGATTTATAATCGCTAAGCGAGATTTATTATAATATTAATATTAAATTATTATTTTTAGTAGAAATATCATCACTTTTAGCTCAATTTTAAAGAGTAGGAAAAGTAATTGAAAAAAGTAATTAAATTGGAAAAATAATCAGAATATACTATTGGCAATATATCACTTTTAATAGGTTTATCATTCTAATAAATTATATTAAATTAAGTTCTATATTTTTTTATTTATGATCAGTTTTAAGATTAAATACAGATACAAATGCTATGCCAAAATGGTAAAATTTTATTTTTATGAATATTATTCAGTGAAACCAGGATGAATAGGTGAAGAGTAAGCAAATTTAAAAAGAAAAAAAGAAGAAATAAACGTGATTTATATTATCTGCGAGGGCAGATATTATTGAAATGAAATGAATATTACTTTTGTTTCTAAAGTATAAATCTAAAATCTATAATAAAAACTAATTATTTTATTCAAATAAATTGAGAAAGTAGAATGATAAGTTTCTTAAAATGTTTAAACTAGCAAATCAACAATAGTTGATCATTAAATGGATTAAAAAAGATAATTTCATCATAATTAATAACATAAAGGAATAGTAATATTATAATTATAAAGGCAATAATAAATTAATTTTTCTGCAATACTTTTTATCAATAATTAATATTTAATTAATGCAAATTTTAATTTATTTTTAATAATACTTTTTATGAGCAAAAATAGATCTGTAGTACAGAACCGTCCAATACTTAAAAGTTAAATGAGTACAATAATAGATAACAATTGTTCGTACTAAATAACTCGGTGCCAAATGATATCACCTCAGAAGAAAGATATTTTTATTTTTAAAAAGGTATCAAAAGAATAGTTGATATATGGATACACAGAGGCAGATTAATAGAACAGAATCCCATTAAAATAAGAAAATTTTTTGAGATTGATACAAAATTCCTTTTAATTATCTGAGATTAAAGAAATTTTATTCAATTAACAGCACAAAAACATTTTGGAATTAAGATGTAAAAATTAAAAAGACACAGTGAAGGTAGTTTTTGATCAAGTTGATACTTGCAAAAAATGGTCAGAAGCCATTAAAAAATTCAAACCAGTTTAGAACTCAGATGGAACAAAAATGAAAGAAGATAATAAGTAGATTAGTGTCAAAAAACATACCTTAGGAAATAAATTTATGGATTTCTCGAACTCAGAATCAGGATCAGTATCTAAGGAATCAACTATTTCGACAGAAAATGAAATGACAAAATAAAAAAGTTAACATTAATTCGAAATTTCTCCAGCTGACTTCAAATTAGAGATGGAAAAATTATTCAACATTGAAAATGTAGCAAAAATGATCTGCAAAGATTACAAAATAACTTTAAAGAAGAAAAACGAATTGCCTATATAAACTGGCAAGATTAAAGCAAAAAATAGTATTAGTGAAAGTAGTAACCTGCCAAAATATCAATTAGGTCCAGGAAGAAATTAACAAATTGGCAATTTACCAAGAGGTTAAAATAAAAAACTAGAAAAATAAAATTCCCAATTATAGTGCAATCTAGATGAAAAAGATAAAAAAATAAGTGATTAATATTAAACAAAATTGAGACAATATTAAGCAAAAATTAATTAATATAAATCATAAAAATAACTACAACAAAAATAATTAAAAAATTAAAAAATTAAAAATCAAAATATAGAAAATAAATGGAGTTAATTTTAAAATAAAATTGAAGAGTTAGAAAATGAAAAGAAATAGCTTTCAGAGAAGCAAAATTACCTGCAAAATAAATCCAATAATCAATAAAATAAACTTAAAAAGTTAGAAAAAGAAAAGGAGAGCATAAAAAATTAGTACAACTAACTAAAACTAAAGAATGATTAGAATATATAATAAATAACAAAGGCTTATGATGATATTAATAATCTCAAGAATCAACTATCAATAAAGTGTAAAAATATAGAATCTGCTTAAAAAAATATAAAAAAATTAAATGCATAGATATAATTAGGAAAAAAATAGAGAGTAGATCTTTTGAAGCAGCTGAAAAATCAACAATAAGAAACGAATAAGGAAAAAAGTAAAAAATAATCCTGTACCTTAGAATTATAACAATGTAAAAATTTGACAATCAAACAAAATGAATAAATATAACAGGCTAAAACCTTGAAAATCAAACAAAATGAATAAATGTAAAAAGATAAAATTTAAATATCTAAACAGAAAACAAAAATATATTAATTTAAAAATTAAATATAGAAACAGAATAAATAAATATTATAACTTAGAAGTTAAGTATCTAGGCAGAATACATAAATATCTCAACTTAAAAGTAAAATATCTAAACAGAACACAGAAATATCTCAGCTGAAAAGTTAAGTATCCAAACAGAACACATAAATATCTCAACTTAAAAGTTAGGTATCTAAACAGAGCACATAAATATCTCAACTTAAAAGTTAAGTATCTAAACAGAACACATAAATATCTCAACTTAAAAGTTAGGTATCTAGGCAGAGTACATAAATATATCAGCTTAAAAATTAAATTTCTAAACAGAGCACATAAATATCTCAGCTGAAAAGCTAAAAATCTAAACAACATTTATTAATATAACAACTTAAAGATTAAAAATAACAGCTTACAAGCTTGACACGCAGCCAGAATTCAAGAATATAATAGCTTAGAACCTCTAGATTTTAACAAATGTTTTAAAAAGAGGCCCTCACCAATTAAAATACAGACATCAAATAATTTTTAGCTACAGAAATATAAAACTTTGTAGGCAGGCACATTAAATTTACACGACTTCTCTATGCTTACCATCCATAAAATAAGGCTAATTTTCATAAATTTTTTGATGGAATTCCTAACATTTGTGTTGTAATTCGGACAAAAAAGGACTATCTCCTTGCTGGGTTTAGTTCCAACGCCTTTGTTCCAAACAGATCTATTTTAGAGGGTGGACTTTTAATATCATTAATAAAAAGAAAATCTTATCAATTGATAAAAAACAAACGGGCTATCACATACGACGAGTTTTATTTAACTTTTGGTAATGATCAGATTCGTATACTCACCAATGACAAAAATCTTTACTCCAATTTCGGCATTAACAACGGTTTCTACGACAGTAAAGGAGACAAATTGTAGGATTTCATCGGTCCATGTAATGATCATCAAGTCGAAATGAAGGCTTACGAAATATACTAAGTTGTATTCAATGGCCAGTGATAAAAAATATCCTAAAGAATATTATATAATTCTTTAAAAACTAATATTTGTGTATATTGTTTGAAAGTTAGAAATTATACGCAAATTTAAATTAATCACAATTTTGACCAAATATTTATGAATTTCATATAAATTAGTCAAAGGAAAATACCTGAATATAATAAATTTTAATATAGGAGTAGTTTATACCGTTATCAGTTGCTGCTGCTTAAATGGCGAAGTTTGGAAAAACTAGGATTTTTGAACCAAATCAACCAAAAATCTGTATCATTCACCATCTAGTTGCTAATTATGTATGTCCGATAATAAGAATACCCAGTTTCAGTGTTGGCAAGTTGGAAATAAGACTTTACCAGATTCCTCATGAAAGACATGTCTTTTGTATAAAAAAACCCATACACATATTCCCATCTATTATGGATGAGCATTATCAGGGCATGGCAGGATCATTTGGTTTATAGATCTTCATCTAATATACTAATAATTATCATTTATTAAATAATGATATTTATTTAATTAACATTTTTAGTTATTAGGGATGGAGCCAAATTATCGGAAACGCTTCCGTCAGCCTAAGGTTGATGAGTCACTGCGAGGGGTGAAGGATGCAAGTTTGGGCTTCTCTTTATTAGATATTTAAAAGCATTGCCAAAAAGTGGCTAAAAATAATTCTGAGGAAGTCGAGAAATGCATTGACCTCAACTGTTTTGCTCAAAGCTATTATATTGAATGCTATGAAGTATATCAAGACAAGAAGCAATGTCTAAAATTAGTTGAAAAATAAATTTAGCAGAACGGACTGTACAAGACTCGCCATCTTAAATTATCATGAAATAATCATGATTTCATATCAAAATATTTTGTCCTGCCATACTTTGAAATATCAATTAGCTTTTGTTATTACTTGTGAATTTGATTAAAACTGCAATAAGTATTATTAATTTTTTAATCAACACAATGGAAGTCAATACGGACGATAAAAATGTAACTATTTAAGAATTTATCCAAAAAGTCAAGGAATTGAAGAAAAAAATATCCACTTTAAACTTGTCTTCACAGGCACAGCGTAAGAGAAGAAAAGAACTGGTTGCAAAACAAAGACAGGAACTTTTATAAAAACAGTCCCAATACTAAAAATAATTAGTTAAATTAATAGCAAAACATCAACCGGAGTATCGAAAGGAATCGCTTGGTGGGCTTGTAATCCAGGTGCCCTAGAATAGTGATATGCACATGCCAGTCTCTAATCCTTATTTATCAACAAAATCCATCTATTATGTATCAGAAGTAGTCAAGAACTATAAGGACCCAAGATCAACAGTTCATGAGCATCTCACAACGAGCTTAAAAATTCTGAAAGCCCTCTAAAACTCAAAAATGCCCAATCAATAACAACTTAATTAAAGAATGGTTTGCCTGCCAGTAAAATAAGGTTGCTAAGATAAAAAGACAGTTGTCTTTGACTTGGATGAAACTCTCATTCATTGCAACGAATACATAAGTAAATAGCATGACATGCTGATCAATATAAAATTTCCAGGAGGTCAATAAATTAAAGCAGGGATCAATATTCGTCCTCATACAATCTAACTTCTCAACAGCTTAAAAGGAAAGTATGAAGTGATAGTCTTTACAGCTAGCCACAAAAGCTATGCTAATTAAATACTTGATCGATTGGATCCGACAGGAGAATTGATTCATCATCGGCTTTATCGAGAGCATTGTTATATTTCTCCTGAGGGTTATATGGTAAAAGATTTAAGAATTCTTGGTCGGCAACTCGCCAATGTTCTCCTTGTTGATAATGCAGCCTATTCCTATGCTTTTCAGCTTGATAATGGAGTGCCAGTCCTCCCCTATTTTCATGGCAAAAATGATTACGAACTCAGAGCCCTAGAGAGATATCTATTGTCACTTGTTAATGAGCCTGAGCTGCGAGCCTCTAATCGTAAGCTATTTCAATTACCTCGCTATCTTGAATTTTAGGGTTCGATTTAAAATCTTGTTTAAGAGCTATACCTTTCCTGTTGAGACTGATCCATAAATAATATATGGATGTTTCTCTATAAAAATGATATACAATACTCATTTTTGATTTCATTTATTTTCAGCATCATAAATATAGATCTTATAATAAAAATAAATAAGTAATAGAGAGTACAATCATTACAATAAATTATAAGCCAAAGCAGGATTCATTTTTGTGATTCGCCCATTTTGTAAAGAGGTCGATGGGCGCTGTTAGACTTCTATTGATCTTTAGTATCGCTCTGATGTCTTGATTGGTCTTTCCTCTATCTTTGTTGCTTATTGCTATTTTTTTTCCTTTTTGTTTTTTAATGATTATGATGGCTTTTAGTTCAAATTATTATTTTTAGTAAAAGGGAAAACTTAAAAATTACTTGAACGCCGAAAATATGATTGTGTTTTAGCTGAGTTTGTTCTTGTATCCATTGCAGTTTTGCTCTCTTAATCTTGGGCTGCTGATATTACTTGGTTAGTGCCCAATTCCTTATAAACAGTTCCCTCCTGAGCTTTCATATAAGGAATACTTGTCGTTTGTCGGGAATGATTATTATTAAAGAGATCATTTCTTCTCATAAAATGTTCAACATCGACATCCTTCATAGTTCTATTCATTGACATTCTACTTAAGTTAACAGTTTTAAGGACTGAAGAAGAGAAAGCCTATCCTCGAGCGGATTTAATCCTTTGATTTTCAGTGGAGTGATACATTCTTTATGATTTTTAATAGGTTGATTCATGTCTGATAAATGTATTCTCTATTTGGCCTTCATTTTCAGTTCTTTATTGTATATTAAAACTATATTTTTAATAAAAATACCCTATTGGTTCTGGCGGATATTTCCCCTTACAAGTTTTTTATAAATCCTCTTTAAATAATAACAATTCTCCATCAACTCCAAAAGTAAACTTAGATTTTTTTCCGTATGATGTATGTTAATCAAGACGGCTGCTTAACCTTCTTTAATGTTCTTATCTCTTAATTAGCTTATGCCTACCTATTGATGAAAAAGCTACATAGATCTTTGCTCCTAATATTGTTGAAGCATTTATTTCCTTTTTTATTATCTTTGCCTTTGCTATTGTTACTACTCTCTTTTCTTAACTCGGACAAGAACTATTTTATTATCTTGTAATTCAGAAACTTTTAAGAATTTATTTTATTTTTAAATGCGAGAAGGCGAATATTTCTTACTGGTATTAATTTGATTTTTATATCCCTTAGGTTGAGATCGAATCAGTCCTGCATAGATCAAACACTACTTTTATTTTTTAAATTAGAAGATTTGTAACTGCGATTAATTTGTCTATACTAATGGGATATTTGAGCAGATTTTGGAGCTAAACAATCTGCTTGTTTTTGTATAGGCATTGGATCCATACTTAAATCTAAGTGATTATATTTTTTTCTTGCTGGCATTTGATATCCTCCTTGTTCCATAATGATATTGTTGATAGATTCCGTTTGATTTTGAGTGAAAAAAGGCACTTTCTATTTTTGAATATACCTGCCCTTCAATAGAATCTTGCTCGTATTAATGAGACCTGCAACAATGGAATCAACTATGGCAGTATTCTGCATTATTGATTGGATAATTTTATTTATATTATCTTTTTATATTATTAGGAGAGCAATTTCTTTTTTTTGTCAAATGATAAATTAAACAATAACTATCTTATTTTAATGGGACTCAGGACAGACGGAAAATCAAAAACTTTACGGGCTAAGGCAAAGCCTTCGCCCGGGTTTAATAATTTAATAATTTATGTGTTTGTATGGTCGATTTCTGTTAAATCCCTTTAACTCAACTGTTTTATGAAGCACTTAGTTATTAAATCAATAAAATTCATATAAAAAAATTCATGTATAAGATTAAATCATTTCTATATGTAAGCAATCAATTAGAAAATGGATGTATGTATAAATAATTATTGACCTATTTACTCAAATGATCTTGTCCACCTTATAATAAATTTTCCCTCATAATTTATTGCCAACTCAATGACAATAGGCTATAATGTAATTTAGTATTCTAATATATTAATCAAATTATTATCATAATTATCATAATGGAATAACAAATCAACTCAGATAAACACTTATCTCTTGTCTCAGTTGTAGCTTCTCTTGGGGATTGGTGGATATATAGGATTTTATGAAATCAAAGAGATGTTTTTTAGTTGGGTGGTTTTTTATTCTATCCACATATGTTTTGTACTTTTAAATCTTTTGAGACATCTCTGTTTTTTATTGGTCAAACTTTTCCTTTCCCTCTTTCAATTAGGAAATTTCTCCATTTGCCGCCAACAATTTCCAACGACACTATTGAATCTCTTAAGATATCTCACGAATTGTCTGAGATGACTTTGCCTTTTGGAATTATAACTGTTAAATTAGAGTCTGCTTTTATGTAATACTATATTCCTTTTATTATTTTAGTTTTTATATTTTGGCTTGCATTTGCAATTTTTATTTATTGTTGAATTCTGTTTAAAATAACTTTGTTTTAAGTTTTTCCCTTTCTTATTAGCATATTTTTAGGCTTGTTTCTGCTTTATTCAAGTCATTACCTAATTTTTTAATTGTGTTTTCAAGTTTTTCTTTTATTTTCTTTTATTAACCGAGGTTAATGGTTAACATTTCAACTTTCTTTTTCTCATTTTATAACATACTTTACATACTTTCAATATCACTGTCTTGTGCTTTCAATAGTTTCAGTTAATTACTCAAATTGCCATATTTTTCTTTTAACTGAGCTATTTATTTTTTCAGAACTATATTTTCTCCTTATATTTTTTTCTTATCTGTTCCCCATTTTTAGGCTTGCTCTGTTGATTATTTGATAATATTTTCAAAATCAATCAAAGGGACAGTAGATCGATTGGATTAATTAATTTTTGCATTTAGAACTTCTATCTATCTTTTAAATGAATTAGATTTGTTTTAGGCTTTTTATAAGTCATCGAGTAGCTTTAAAATGTTTTCCTATTGTTGAGCAGATTTTTTCATCTCTTTTTCAATCTATTCTGTTAGCTAGAGAGCTTGAATCTGTGATCTTCTCAAAGCTTTTTAATTTTACATTTTCATCTCAGTAGTATTTGCCATTGATTTTTTTAATTAATCTTTCAGCTCCTATCTATGCTATTATTTTAGTTAAGTAATTTATATTTTCAGATTAGTTTTTTATTCTTCAACTTAAATTAATCTTTCTTTTATTTTGGCAATTTATTGTTATTTCTCAGAAAGTATTACTTTTTGCTCTGCCAGCTAGTGCTCTACAAATTGTTTTTCTTCGAGGTGGGCTCTTGACTACTCGGTCAATTTTTGTTCGATACTTTTCTTTTCTTAGAGCTCTTTTACCAAATCTGTAATTTATTGTTGCAGTTTCTTTTTTTCTTTTTTCCATTTTTAGGCTTCCTGCTTTGATTAGTTGAATATATTTTGCATTTGAGTCACAGGAATAGTATTTTTTGTATTTTACTTAATAATCTCCTCTTTTTTGGCTATTTATTATGCTTGAGCCAGTTGCTTTTAATTCAAAACAGCTATCATCTTATCTTGCTCTCCTTTGATTGATGCAAATTTAAGTTTTTATTACCTCTCAGAAATAATCTATCTTTATTTTTAATCATTTGTAAACTTTAATTTGTCCAATTGTTCTTGTAATTTGTGGATTTATTCAGTCAATCGAGAATTTTCCAATTATTGCTGTGATAATTTATCTTAAAATGATTTGGTCAAGGTGTTAATAGTATCTTTTAAATTTGTAATTTCCAATTTTTTAAAGTTTAGGTTCTCTTATAACTCTTCCTTTTAAATCGCAAGAGTGTTAAAACAGTTTTCTCTAGTATTAAGTTCCACCAATAATTTAGTTATTTTTTCTTCTTGTGTTTTCAAAGAGGAGTTCAATAGTTTAATTTCTTTTTCTTTTTAGCTCTTTTATTTCTGCAGTTATTGTCGTTCCACTTTATATATGTCTTCAAGTTCAGCTTTTTTTCTTTAAATTTAATCCTAAATTTTTATTGAATTATGTCCTTTGGGACTTCTGTCCGCATCTTCGGTATTGGAAATATCAATATTGAATAATTTACTCTCATCTTACAAAATTTTGGACTTTTTTTTCTATTTTTATAATTCCAGCTACAAGCTTAAGATCATTTATTTTTTTTATTCAACATCTTTCAGCAAGATGGGAATGTTTTTTTATTCAAGAGTTTGGCTGATGGATTTCTCCTGTGAAATGCAGCATTCATTTTGGCAAAGCGATATTAATTTTTTGACTCTCTCCTCATATGAAATGCTTTATGTAGTCAACACAATCATAATTTTTTAAATTTTATCCTTCAGATCATGATATAGCGGCTAAAAAGCATTTTGAATATTATACTCAGCAGTTTCCTCTATACCATCAGGGAGTTGTTCTAGATTGAAATCTTAATTCATTTACCTAACTAGTATAAATAAATATAGATCATCAAGAGCTTATATTACTTTTAATATCAACAAGTACATAATAGAATTGAAAAGGAATAAATATAAAGAATGATGATAATCTCTTAAATAATCTTATCAACAATTATATTTCTTGAAAATATTAATCAAGTCTTGCAACGCAAATTAATAATAATACAATACATATAAATCATTTAACTGTTCTCGAATCGTATTCCTGAAAAATGCGGAAGTAATCTTCCTCATCCTCCTCATATTCACCAATAAGACTATAATCTTCATTATCATTTTGAAATAAATGCGAACTTATATTGACTCGAGATCGAATTAAAATATATTCAACTCTACAAAATCTCTTATGCCTCCCTTTAATTTTTTCATAAGTGAGCACAAAGTTTACCATAGGCTTAAGAAGTTTTTATTCCACCAGACACTCCAAACTAATATGATTGCACTGAAGAATTGCCATCAAGATCTGTTTTTGCTGTATTGCCAATAAGCATTGGCTTTGAGAAAGTGGGTTTTTTCCCGTTAGATGCTCCTGTAGAATGTACAAATAATTCCTGAGCAGATCACAAACAAAACTAGTATGTTTGTTTTATAATAAAACTTTTTGCATTAAGACTCCCTTTAGGAGGGTAAATTATCTGCCTTGCTTGATATCTATTGAATCAGAATTGGAATCGAAGTTGCAATGATCATAGTTATATCTCAAGTTTATGTAACTTGAGTTCTTAGAATAAATAGGCATCCTTGGTCCGATTTCAAATGGCTCCAATATTTATTACTCACTTTTTGCTAATATCAGAGGCTACTCATATTATCTTTTTACCTACTATGTAATTTTATTAGTTAAAGATAGTTCTGGTTTCTTCCATTTTTTCTTTTTACTAGTTTGCTTAGATGTTCTATCGGATTTATAATTGATGATCGTGGCTTCATTAAATATAGTTTAGCTTTTTTTTTAGGTCTTTATTTAACTTTTTGATAGATTTATTTGCGTTATATCAGAAGGACTCATCTTGATTTATTTTGATTTTTAGATATTTGATAAAAAGCACATTTACTTTGGTGATGCTACAGCTTAAATGACAGAAATATTTTATTTTGGGATATATTATCTTTTTATTTTTTATAGGATTTTCTTTGTTTGAAGAATTGTGGGGATTGATTTCACCAATCCTTTTTGATTTGTTTTTTTTTCTAAGTTTTTTTCAATACTCTATTTTTTCTCAATTTTTTTGAAAAATTTTTATTTGCTTTCGTATTAACGACTTTAATGTTTAGATAATTATCTTTTCTCCAAAGGTTTACTCTCCTTCTTCTCTTATAAACTTAATTTTTATAGCAAAATTTTGCTAAAGATATTTTTGTTTGTTTTTTAATACGAAGCCCATGCCAATTAAATTCCCTTCAGTATCTTTGACTCCTGCGAATCACAAGTATCCTTGTACATATTTTTGAATCTTTTGACTGTAATTTAATTGAAATCCATTAGATCACAACTATCGATATAGGCAGTGGACTTATGATTGAAAAATTTAACCTCAAATATAATTGCAGTCTGGACTTTGATGATGATGGCGGGCCAGGGTTTATAATTAGGACAAGTTGCAAAGACAAAGTCGCCCTTTTGATAAGATCTCTGGTGCATTTAAAAAGACTATTTATTTGCCTAAATATTGGTAATTGCTTTAAAATGTGGATATCACTATCTTTTTCTATAAACATTTTCGACTAGGTTGACATGAATATGCGTATCATTTATAAATATAAGGAAAAGTGGTGGTATTATATAGGATTATAATATTTTCCCAATTGATAAGATCATCAGATACTATAAATATTAATTATGCTTGCCAATCGACCAATGAAGCAAAATATTAAAGATATTCAATAAGAACTGATCCAATACATTAACTGCAGGTAAATAAATCAAAATTGTGAAGGATTGATGCAGGACAGCATCTTTACGAATTGCTATTGTTGCTTTATACCATCTCCTATATCTGTAATAAACCGATCTGATAATAATTATTTGGCTGTTGCTCGGTCTACAGGATCCTTTTTCAAACAACGATTTAAGAAATTTCTAAGTTAGTTTGATCGACCAGTAACATTTTCAGGAGGGCGACTAACAATCATGACCATAGCAATCAGTGGCTTCATGCTGAGATATCGAGGTTCTCCTTCACAAAGTTAAACCAAAATAATTCCTAAGGACCAAATATCAACACTCTCTGTATACTCTTCTTTTTTAATTAGTTATGGTGCCATCCAAGCAGGGGTTCCTGCATGATCACTGCAAGTGGTTTTTTCCTTGGTCAATTGCAAGGCATACCCAAAATCTCCGATCTTAATTTATCCACATTTGTTGACTAATATGTTATCGCTCTTAAGATCGCGATGTAGCTGTCTTCTGCGATGAATGGCTTCTAATCCTTTAAGAATCTCCCTAATAATATACGCGATAACTCCCTCTTCTACATTTTTTCGATAATGATTGACAAAATGATTTAGCGATCCGAATTACATATACTAGATGAACATGAAAAGAGCGTCCTGATAAAAGTAGGAGAAGTAATATTAAATAATGTTGCTAGATTTACAAATGGTCATTACAGCTATCTCCTCTTTTATCTTATCTAGATAATGTTTTGCTGGAATTGAAATCATTCGCACTGCGTATAATTTACTAGAATTATTGATCTCACTCACTTTATATACTTTGCACATGCTGCCAATTCCTAATTTACCCAGAAATTTGTAGTGTTGAGCTGGTTTATCTTCTATAAAGTTGACCTGTTCTAAACGTTACTTGAATTAAGAAGTGGTCAGCAATTACCTTTAAAACTTGCTTTAATAAATTTAATTGCCATAGTTGGTGATGATATCGAGTACAGTGTGTGTGTCTTCCAGTTCGGAGAGTATTTACATGTTGGACACCTCAATCAAGTGCACTGATTTGTTATTACTCTCTCTTCCAAAAAACTCAGTTGCTTATTTTCTCTACTATTATTGCTCTCTTTCACGCTTTTTTATAAACTTTATTAAAATGGGGTTACTTTTTCTCTCAGTTACTTTTGCTTGGAAATGAAATCCAATATATTTTCGGGTAGCTCGCTTTAAGGACGAATTTATTACGGCAAGTTATGAGTTATTGCCACTTTAGACTACTCAATTTCAAACGGAAAATTATATTTCTTAAACCATTCTTCAGGAAGACCTTCTAACTTGCCAGTTTTTACATTTTTACGAATACTTACTCCTTAGTGAACTAGGGAATGCCGGTGCTAGCTCATCACCTCAGTGCAGCTTAGGGCCTCTTCAGGCATGACAAAAGAATGGCGAATAATCCTTTACGACCGATACTCTTATTTAGAAACACATTTTCCCATTACTAACAGTATACAATTACTATTTTAAAAGTAATCGATCTAATCATTCAAGGCTCTTTATAGCCTCGAGGATACGAGAAAAAGTATTTACCACTATAGAGGCTTCATTAATTATTGGTGGTGTGTTATCTTCTGGAAAATAAAGGTATTTTTTTTGTATAAAGTTTTATGAATTAGTTCCTGATTTCTCCTTTACTATATTACTTGATTTTCAATTTTAATATCTTTGCTTCTTTGAATAAAATCTTCGTAATGTAAAAATAAGTATCAATCAACTGGAATGTTTGATTTAATTTAAAAGAAGAATTTAAGTATTAATAGATATAGGACTTTAGCATAATTTGAAACAAATTCCAGGAATAGTCAAAGTTTAAAATACTATCCATTTTCATATCTATCTAATATTAGCTAGAATTTAGACGATTTTGATTTGGCAGAGTGTACTTAATCCAAAAATGATGAAATACAATGCTTAAATAGAGGAATGAGGGGGATTTTATAAAAATAGTAACATAAAAAAGATAATCCCGTAATAGATTCATCTTCAATAGATTTTTCAGTTGTATAGATTAATATTTAAAAATAGAATTCCTCTTTGCTAAATAATCAATATTTTTATATAGACCATAACCAGTCGAGAAGATTAAGATATTTCTTGGAGAAATAAATTTTTATCAGGAAAAAAAGGAAATTTGATTTTTACAATCAGCAAATTTATCAATGCGGAACATATTTTCATAGCGTTTTGAGTGGCTCAATAATTATAATAATATGAGGAGAGAATATATTATTTAGATTGGAAAGGATCAACCTTACCCTTTCATGGGGCAGAAACCCCATTTTAACTAGATTGTCGTAAGGACTGACTTCCCCACTTCTAATTCATAGCAATATCAGTAAATCTCACAGAAGGTTGAGATGGCTTCCAAAATAACCTCCCCTTTCATTATTCAAATTGTGAGAGTTATAGAAATCAAAGATCAGAAATTTACTATCGATTATTAATATGTGGCGGAGCCTTTAAAAAATAAGCAAAAAATTACTAATCCGTCATTTTTGCCTTTAATCAGGGAGAAACTGCAGCAAGTCATTAAAGTATTAACGTTATATGGCTTAAAATATCAATTTAGGATTTAGGATATGGGCTTAGGCGAAGATCAATAGCTTAAGTTATTTATCGGGTTGAATTTTAAAATGATTTGCGAAAAGGAACGATAAAACCTCATGGGAGAGTATCAAAATTAGCTCTTAAAATTTATAGAACTCAATTTCAACAATGGACCAACTATCAAAAATAATTCTTTTAACTCCCAGTTTTCTGACTATTCGGTGCGTTTAGACAAAAAATTAAATAAAATTGAAGAAAAACTTTAAAGAAGGCGCCGCAGGAAAAATAGTTCTTCCTCAAGTTCTCATAGCGACAAAAACAAATAAAAATCAACTCATAACTAAAGCAATATGGTGACTGAATCACTTATGACCAGACAACATAGCAATGCCTCTTTGACTTAGAGTGCAACTTCTAGCTCTTGTAACTCAGCTCATGAGAAGATTCACAAGTCATCTTTTGGTGATTATTCCAGCGCCAGTTATTGTCTAAACGAATCTAAGGAAGATTTTCTTAGCAAAAGAATCAGTGCTGCACTTGAAAAAACTCAAGCTGCTTTTAAAACTTATGACAAGTGTTCGCGCAAAAAGCACCGCTGGTGATATTCTTTCATCCTATATTTTAATAATTTTAAATTTGATTTAAATTATTATTTTATGGAGGAAATAAAACTTGATTTCACGGAAAAATAATTATAAAAAGAATACTCATTGTAAATATATTCGTCTTGACATAATTGATTGTATTTTTATCTAATAGAAGCCTATAATTATAAAATCATATGCCCAAAATATTTTAAATATGGCCTGGAAATAACCGATTCTACTGTAACCATTGCATCACTGGACCAAGCAAAGATTGGCCGGGGATGGTGGTTATCAACTTTTTCAGTTTGGTCATAATAATCCTGTACTCTATATTCGTGGTTAATGACAATTGGTAAATCACCCCAGCTCTACCAATCGTATTTTATATCTGTATTGTGCTCATGGAGATATTTTTATTTATAGCTGCATGTACTGATCCTGGCATTATACCACGCAAGCCCTTTCTATAACGATTTCCCAGGTAAAATGAGAGATTATTACACACTAGCAATCCTAGAGAAAACAAACTTTGTTAAACATGCTTTATTATACGTCCAAATCGGGCAAGCCATTGCTCTCGCTGTCAAAACTGTGTTTAAATTTTTGACCATCACTGTAGTGTTATAGGTAACTGCATTGGCAAACGCAACTACCGATATTTCATCTTATTTTTGGCATTTTCATTCGGTAGTATGGCAATTTTCATAATAAACTTGATTATCTTCATTCTTAATAAGACTGCAGGCAATGTGAATCAAACCATCGTTATTATCGTAGTCTCAATAGTGGCTGGACTAATAGGAATTCCTCTTATTGGATTTTTCCTTTTTCATTTATATCTAGCCCTTACAAAAAAAACTACGAGATAGGTGATCAAAAATATCAGTCCAACAGAAGGTTAAGAGAATGAAAATCAATGGTGCGGCGTAGATGATCCAAATATTAATCTTTTTGAATAAATCGAAGAAAAATAGGCTTCACTGATAACCGAAAAGATTGATGCTCTCAGAAAACCTATGGTGCAAATGTTGTAGACGCTGGACCCCATTCCTTTTCAATGATATTTATTTTTCATAAGGTAACGCAAAAGCTATCTTTTTTTATAGAAATTAAAATATTGATGAAATCCATCAGAATTGATCGATGTGCCCATTGAAACATCAAATCGTCAGAAATTAGTTATAATTAAAAAATACTAATGACAAGTGCAGAGCCTAATATTTTCTTTGAGGAAAACTAAATTCAACATCCCATCAATATTTTCCGATTAATGGATTCTTCGCAAATAATACTTTCGAATCCCATTCCCTATCTTAAAAAAGGAGATTCTAATAAATACTTGGAACAATTTTTATGTCAATCATAAGAACAAGTCTAGCCTGAGCCAATAAAAGATGAGGTCAAGAAAGTTGAAAATTGCACTGGATCTGGATAAGATGACTCCTAAGAGCAATCTGGGAGTGATAAATTCAATCCATCGGCCTTTCATAACTTCCAGAAACATCTTACCGTTAGTTTAAAACACTCCGTTAATATTGAAACGGAAGAAAAAGGTGATAGGGAATATGAAATTGTTGCTGCTAAAATGTGGAAAATTTTCAAAAACTCAACTGTTTCCACAAAAAAGATGTTGCACTATTTTTTAGGAGACAATAACGAACACAAAATCACTAAAGAGGGATTAAAAGAATATGGATTAACAAAGATTAATGAGGTATATGGGGAGAATCTAATGAAGGAAGCAAGATCGTTTTTGGCTGCATCAACTCTCATACAAATAAGAGAGGGAAAATTAGAGGAATATATCATTGCTAAAAAACTTAAGAATAAAGAGAAATTTAGAAAATATGTTTAAATTTTTACTGAAGAACTTCAAAGCGGTTTTTTGAGGAAGAGATTACCCAAAGAAAAAGTAGATTACTTACTTCGCTGTTGACACTGATTGATACTATAGTACTATATCGCTTATATTCATCTTTGCTGCCCATCAGTATTTATGGATAAACGAAAAAAAAATATCATTTCTATTTAAAAAATAAAACTGCCATAATTAATTATTATTTTTCTTTATTTTTCTTAATGGATTGATCCAGAACAAATTGCGTGAATGCTTAAAGATTGCTACAATGTGCAATACTACCTTTAATTTTATTATGATATTCTGAAGCACTACTTTAAATTTATAAATTAACGACCACTTTCATAATATTTGTTTGAAAATGTCAATGATTGCCGAACAGAAGGAAAGATACGAGAAATGTGAACGGTTAGGAGAAGGAACCTATGGTGTGGTGTACAAAGCTCGTGATACTATCAATAAGGATTTCGTGGCTGTGAAAAAGATCAAGTTGTAGAATGAAGATGAGGGAGTGCCCTCCACAGCCATGCGAGAGATCTCCATCCTAAAAGAACTTCAACCTCACCCAAATATTGTTCAGTAATTTTAATCTTAAACAGCTTACGAGAAGTTGTGTACGTTCCAGCAGATAAGAAACTACAACTGGTTTTTGAACTAATCGATTATGATCTAAAGAAATACATGAGTTAGCACAAGCTATCCATAACTCCTTATCAAATCAAACTACTAATCTTTCAGCTTTGCAATGGACTTAATTATTGCCACGCTCGTAGAATCATTCATCGAGATTTAAAACCTCAAAATCTTTTGATTGACAAGGCAGGAACATTGAAAATTGCTGATTTTGGATTGGCTCGAGCATTTAGCTTGCCAATCAAAACCCTTACTCATTAGATTGAGACTCTTTGGTATCGAGCTCCTTAAGTTTTGCTTGGACAAAAGCAATATAGTCTAGGAGTAGATATATGGGCTGTTGGATGTATCTTTGCTGAGCTTATTGAAAAGAAGCCAATGTTCTGTGGAGATAGCGAAATCGATCAAATCTTTAAAATCTTTCAGTTTCATGGGACTCCCACTCCCGCACAATGGATGAATATCCGTAATTAATTGTATTTACTCAGATAATCTACCGGATTTTAAGCCCACTTTTCCTAAATTTAAGGCTGCCAATTTTTAAACTTACTTTAAAAATTATGATCGGGTCGCTATGGATCTTTGTCTGAAAATGTTACAACTTGACCCTGCTCGCAGAATTTCGATGAAATAAGCCCTGAAACACCAATATTTCAACGATTTAAGACCGTAAGATGTTGAAAAATATTGCAAATGATCTTTAATTATAACTTTTAATATCAAAATTATAGCTAAGCTATAAAAGTGATTTAAATAGCCAAATCAATTTTTTTATGCTGCCTATCTGGCTTTCTTTTGCCGAATCCCATCATTTCTTTGGTTGTTCCATTCTTGTCTTATGCTTCGGTAAGCCCCAGTTTTTCGAAGTCTTTCAAGCTCGAGCTTGCTTACTGATCGAACTCTTTTAACAAGAGGAGCAAGAACATTGACAGTGGGAGCAGTCGCAACAGTCTGTTGATCCTTTATTAAATAAAAAAATACTTTTGGTGTATCATTAAGGATTCCATGTTTAGCCTTGCTAACAAGATGATTGCTGTGCTTGGGGAACAAAACCAATTTGCTTAGATAATTTGTAAGACGAGCTTTGTTAGTTTAGAAACTTTCCTGACTGCGATTTTTGCGTCTATGATCGACAGAGATTCCAACTGATCGGGCAAAGTCAATGCCTAATCCAACAGATTTGATTTCAGCAAGAGTAAATCCCTTTCCAAGTCTAGGCCTATGGCTGTACCGAATGGTTTGACAATGAACTGAGGGTCTAAGTCTATCTAATGGCCTTGGAGCAATAGCAGTAGCTCTTGCTCTTCGTGCCTGCAATCTTCTGCTTTTGCGACCAGCTTGGTTGAGCCAAACTCTGACATTTCTCTGCCAATGCTTTCTAAGATGGACATTGGGAAGAATGTTGTTATGTTTAACCATGACCAATAATCAACTAATATTATTTATTAAATTAATATTAATAAGCGTATCAATATTAATAAGCGTATCAATTCTTACTTCTTTATCTGTATTTATAAATCATAAATACATATCAATCGTTAAGATAAAGATCTCTTGCTAAGTCTTCTGGATCATTAAATTGCCAGTATTGGTGGATCTTAAAAGTTTTTTTATTTATTTATCTCACATCATCAAAACCACTTAACTCTTATAGATATTTTTACAGTTAACGTAGCTCACTATCCTAGCCTCTGACATAAGGTAAAATAGGGATACAGTTCTCAGGCTGGAAGATATAAGAGGAAGGAGAGCTGTCCACTAGTATCATACTACATAACTCCCGGTTTATAATCCTTAAATCCTTTGCGTAATTATTTTAGGATATTTATATACAACTCTTCCTGTAGAGGCGGTGCTTAAAATATTCATGATTAGGATCAATTTCATCCAAAATCACGTCAGCTTCATTTTTATAACGAGTAGTAAAGGCAACTATTTCGTATAGTTTAGAAATCCGCTTCAGGAAACCTATCATGTATGGTCGAAGGCTGATGTATACACGAGAGAAAGACGATTACTTCGAATTTATCGGAATTGTAATATCATAAGGAAAAATAGAAGAATCTGAGCAATGCAAAAGAGTATCATCTAGACCAATAACTAACGTCTTTTTACCTCGATCAGTTTTGTTTTTTCCTAAATTAACTTTTCTTTCTTAAATTTGTGAAAAAGATAAAGACTTAATCCCAAGATATTCCTTTTGAATGTGGATAGATATTGCCAGGTGTTGTATAGCCCTAAAATCTTTCCTAGTGATGACATGAGGCATATGCATAATATAATATCCCTTGTGCTGTTAAGAGCACAATGTATCCAAGCTTTTTGTTTTCTGAAGCAACTTCTCCACATTTATCAAATTTTTATTACTACTAACATTAGTGTTCGTTTTCTCAAATTTAAATCGGCTTTTTTGTGATTTATCCATTTAAATGGAGACTTCTTCATCTTATTACTGATTAGAAATTATATTTTTTTTGAGTTGAAGCTTCTTTTTGGCATTTGTTATTTTGTTTTATAAATCTGTCAAAGTTGATCTCAAACTGGATATGGTGGTTTTTTAGTTTTGATGTCGTCTTATTTATTAACCTTGAAAACGTTGTTAAGATTTGACGAGATTTGTCACCATTTTAGGCATATTTTGTAGATCAAAACTTTTTCTGTCATAAAAATTGCCGTGAAAGTCTGGGGATGTGTAATTGTGAATTGTTTCTGATGGGAGAATGGCAATGGAGTTTCGGTAAGGTGAAGCACCTGTTTTACGATTTAAATAGAAACCGCTGGGCTTCATCAATTATATTATAGAAATTGTTAAAGCAGTGGAGGGCTATCTGATGATTGTCAAAACTAACAACTGACAATTTTAATACAACTTCCATAGACATGAATGAAACTTGCCTTTCATTGATAAATATATTTCAAGTTATAAAATACTCTTTGATTTTTATGATTAGGGTCATTTTTAATTGAATTTTAAAAACCTAAAAAAATAGAAAATTGTTTCTTTAGACCAAATTATGGAATAATTGGCTTTACACGATATAGTAACTAATGACTTAACTCTTTGAGATGATTTCAAAAAGAACTCATTTATCTTAAAATTTGATTTGCTGTTAAATGACAAAAAATAGACCATAAGCCAATCTATTATCAAAATTTATGTATGAAGGCTGACAAAAGTGAAGATATTGTTATTAATTAATTTAAATAAGCAATTTGAATATATTTAAAATTTCTATTTTTTACTTGATTAAAACCATCTGAATATTAAGTAGGGTGACTTTCGATCAGCAAGAATTCAGCTTTTTAGGTTTCATTAAAGATCAAAGGAAATCCAATTATTAAAACTACATGAAGAGAGTATAAATCTAATTTATGATTTATAATACTTTGGTGTTTTTGAAATAATCACATAAAATGAAGCCTTTTTAAAAATACAATATATTTATCAATAAAATTTAGGACATATAATCGTCTAATAAATAACCAATCAATTGATATATGAGGATAAACTATCAATTACTCAGGATTTAATGAGGGTATCTAACTTATGTAAGAAACTAGAGTTGTCAATCACTCGCTAAATTTCGGCTTTTCTCCTTTTACATTATTCTTTGTAATCTTGCAGTTGTTATTGGGTTACTTGTGTACCTCTAAAATCAATCTATTTAATAACTTCTCCATCCTTGCCCACAAAAGTTCTTTCAAACTTTACAACTGCCTTAATTTCTTTATTGTAATAGTCAATCTCATCATTTTTTCTAACACGCTCGTTAGTAGTTTGCCCTTTGTAAATCAGATAGAAGTGATAAGCCACAAAGATGAAAAGGGTAAAGCCCATAATAGCACACATTACAATCAGGAAAAAAAAAATAGTTTCAGTCATAAATATATACTATATATTAAGAATTTATACCTGAAGGGCCAATAGCCTATCTGCCTTGACTGGAACTCCTCCAATGTTGAAAGTCATTCCCCAAAATCTAGTTCTATCTAAATACTCTAGTAGTGAAATTGTTCCAATAAGGGAGAGATACAGGCACCAAAGAGAGTGAAATAACAAAAAGGCAACAAAATACTTATAATTTCTTTCGCCAACACACTGTCTGATCCTATATAGGTTGTTAATTACCAAACACAGTGATGATCATACTTTGCCACACACATCTGACAAATAGAGCAATGTTTTGAACGTGCTGGCTTTATTACTTTACATGTCCTACATTAGTTGTTGTGTTTGTATATTACGTCATCATAGTATTTTTCGTATTTATTAACTGATTATTTTACATTTTGCTTTGTTATTTCTCCAGGTTAAGTAGCACATGCTTTATAGTATACCCAGAAGCAGACCATTGCCATGAAGTTGGCTAATATTACATGAATATCTGAAACTTGACTATTAGGCATATGCTTAAATATTCCGAAGATTTAATAGCAGATAAAACTTAATAATCTCAGTATTACCCGCCTACAGCTATCAACAAATAAAATATTTGAACTATTGGATGGTTGGTCTCCATCAAATAGTGTTTTATTCCTCCAAGAAAATTTAGAACCCTCTCACCAAATATTCTGATGATGAATCGACTGAATTAAGATATTTTGACCTGAAAATGGTTGGTACTTTTTTAAAGGCAAACCTATTGAGAGTGCCCAACATTCCAGGATCATTAGGATTCACGCATATTAACAGGCATATACAGGCTCCTATAAAAAAGTAGAATATGAGCAATAGTGCCAAAAACTACATGATTTATATTCTTAATTATCTTTCAAATATTAATTCAATTAAAAGAAATCAACATTATTAGTGGATACAATAAATATCAAAATATTAAGAATTATTTGTATACATGAGTCTTCAATATTTATGGGAAAATCTAAGTATTTTTATTATAGTTCATATTATTTTATATTATTTTATACTATCAACAATGGCAGAATAAACTCAAGTGTTTTACTCACATGAAGACCCTGAGTGGGTCAATAAATCTAGAACGCTTATTGTCTCCTCAAGGGGTATGACCGCCCATCAAAGAAGTTTAATGCTATCTCTATTCGCTCTCCTACCACATGCAAAAAAGGATTGCAAATTAGAAAAACAAGGTACTCACCCTTTCATTTAGATGTTAGATAGCAGATAGATGAGCTTTGTCATACGTTCAAGACGAGATATTTTATGTATTTTGAAGTCAAACGTAAAGTTAGATACAGTGTATGGGTAGGAAGATATCCCTAAGGGCCTTCTGTCAAAATTGATATTAGCAATGTTGTATCTGTTAAAGATATTCGTTTTCAGGGAAATTCTGTGAAAGGAGCAAGACATATTCTTTCATTTGATGGAGGTTTCTAGAGCGGAAAATTGGCTGTTTTGAAGGAGTTAATGATAGGAATTTTTAATGTTCCAAAATACCATCCAAAAAGTACTGGGGTCATCGATAATGTGCTTAATTTTGCGAATTAAAACGATACTGTCAGCTTTAGAAATTATCAAATTTTTAGAGAGGCAGTCAATAAGGATAAATAAAAAATCGATCTTTATGAAATTGGCCCTCGGTTTTTAATGCAAGTCAACTGTATCTTAGACGGAGTTATGAGCGGTGAGGTCCTTTACCGAGCCCCAGTGTTAAAAATGGTTCCCAAAAAAGGTAAATTAGATAAAAGAAAACTGATAAACCCAACAGAAGTTATACCTAAAAATATTTTCGGCTAAGAATAGGTATGATGACTGTATACAATCTATATTCAGTGAATAATCGCGTAGATATTTGATAATAATACATTACTTTGTCTTCCTGTGATCATTATTAAATATTTTGGTCAGAAATCAGTGGACATTTCAATTATAAATCCAAATATTGTAAAAAGATAAATACAACTTATATGGATTCTGTGGAGTAAACCTTAAGGAAATCAAGATAGATTGACTAAAGATACAAACAATTTTTGATCAAAAAGGAGATTCATGACAAATCAATTGAATAGACCATGAAAAGGATAGATAAAACACAAGAAACCCTAGCGTAGACTAAGTAAACTATTGGCTCCATTGATAAATTATATTCAAGATTACAGGAGGTTCTTTCATCATCTATTGATGCAGCTCTTAAATCTGTAGAAAGAACAACTCTTTTGACTGTCGCTGAAACGGGTTGGTAGCCAACTTATGTAGATGCTAAAAAAATTGCTGCTTTACTCAAAGATAAGAAAAGAATTTTGGTACTGACTGGTGCAGGAATGTCTGCAGGGAGTGGAATCCCAACTTTTCGCGGATAAAATGGCTTTTGGTCAAAATAAACTATCTAATATGATCCAAATGACCCCAATTCTAAAGTATAGCCCCAGATAATATTAACCAAGGCTTTTTATCAGTAACATCCTGCTGTAACTTGGAAATGGCTGAGAGATTTTTTTGTTCTCAAACTAAAGTCTAAACCTAACAAAGGACATTTTGCTCTTTCGCAAATTTTATAAGAACTAGGCAATAAAAAAAAAAATGTGTGTGTTGTAACTCAGAACATCGATAACTTCCATATTTAAGTTAAATAGTAACGCAGGAAAAAAAATAAACATTTTAAAGATTACCCTGTTTATGAGATTCATGGCAATATAACAAAGATTCGCTGTGATCACTGCTCGATTGAACAGGGAAAACTATATTCATAGCCGTATTAACAATATGTTGATATATTGTAAACAAAAAGTCGACTATTTTGCCCCAGGTGTGAGGGCCCTCTACGACCTCACATCATGTTCTTTGACTAGTTTTATGAAGAAGTAACCAATCACTCAGATACAATTAACTAATTTTTAAAAGAAACAGATGTTGTGATTTCCATAGGAACAGCTTTGTAGACAGGTTTGGCAAGCTCTCTTATTTCTAAAGCTTTATAGAAAGGTGCACAGGTGATCGAGATCAACCCTGCCTGTGTGATTAGGAAATTAAAAGTTTGGTGGTATGAGGGCAAGTCCGAGGAACTGCTGTAGAAAATCAGATTTGAACTATTGAAACTTTGAGTATTTGATTAGATATATTTATCTTTGAATTTTTAATTTTAAAATAATACAGCTTTCTTATGAATAATCGCTGAAATATAGAGTTAAGAGCAAAAATTATCATTTGTCTGGCACCTCGATAAGTGGTAATTGATTGAAATACCATTTTCTTAGCGTAGTATTTTGAAATTTAAAATTTTATTCAAATATTCTTCTTTCCAAGCCATATCTCTTTGCCACAGTGAAATGCTTAATTACCACATCAAGGTAAAACCAAGTATTTCCTGTTGCATTATCGATCTCCTTCGCGCCTACATTACAACACAATTACAATTCATGATCGATATATCTGAAATTTTTTTTTACAGTTTGAATTGAGTACTATTTTACTTGTATTTTTCATATAATTCAATTGATAGATATCTTAGAGCCATGGGTTCATCAGTTTGGTTTAGAGCCTCAAGCAAACTAAAGTAGGCAACCGCAATCTCACGATGAATTTCTTCCTCAGTACGATAGTTCCATTGTTTTTTGCATAATTTTAGATGTTTACGTTTATTATAATATCGAATGGGAGAGAGCAGAGGAGATGTAAAGTTATATTTTGGGGCAATAAGGTGATCAACGACTTGGGGCAAATACTTTCTCATAAATAATATCTTAATCAAAAATACCCACATTAAATCAACAAACAAAACATCTCAAAATTGATATAAAATTACATTTTTGGTATTTAGAAAAGCATAAAAGGCCCTCTTACTTACGTTTGTTGCATATTTATCAAAATAATGAGATATTAAATAATCAATACGTGTCAGCTTATATAACTAGTGATAGATATTTCGAGCCTCTATATAATTTTAGATGAAGTTGTTAGTGTTCGCGCTCCTCCTTGTGGCCCTCAATGCCGCTGTCATCCCCTTTGATAACACTGCAATTGAAAAGATCTTCCAGTAAAAAAAGTCAGCCCTCTTCCTCTTTCTTGGAGATGAAACTTAAGAAGCAGCTGCACTTACCACCTTCAAAGCCTTTGATGAAACTAACCCAGATATCATTCTTGCTGTCTCCAGTGAAACTGACGGTCATGGTCTCTTTGAGAGACTTGCCGAATACCTCGGAGTAGATACATCTGCGACTCCAAAGGTGCTCTACCTCAATGATAAAACAGAGAAGTTTAGATTTACTGGAGATATTACTGTTGAGAGTTTGACTGCATTCGTCGGAGAAGTTGCCGCAGGAAAAATATCTCCCTTCTTTAAATCTGCTCCTGTTCCTGAGTCAAATGAGGCAAATGTCAAGACAGTTGTGGGAACTACCTTCAAAGAATATGTCTTCGACTCAGAGAAGGAAGTTCTTGTTAAATTCTATGCTCCGTGGTGTGGTCACTGCAAAACCATAGCTCCTCACTATGAGGAAGCTGCAAGAAGAATTTCTAACAATCCTAACATTATATTGATTGAGGTTGACTCAACTGAGAATGAAGTAGCTGGAGTAAATGTCGAGGGATTCCCTACTCTCAAGTTCTGGGGTAAGGACAAGACAGCTGAGCCAATTGATTTCGATGGTGACCGAACTGCTGATGGAATTATTGATTGGCTGAAAGTACACACCCAATATGAGTGGGTAGAACCACTAGGATTTGAAGATGAGAGTGGTGATGCCGAAGAAGTCGCACCTGATGAGCTTTGATTATGATGATGATCAATATCTTTGAATTAATAATTTGGCATATGAATAATTCAATGGCAAGTTCACACAAATGGGCAATCGACTCGTTTGTTTGTCATTAATTTAAGAATATCGATCAATTGCAGAAATAATGTATTAAAGAATCAAGAATCAATATTAAACGTGCAGACTCTTAATTGTTTGGCAGATTCCCTGAAAAGATGCAATGTTTTTACAAATGTTGCGGTAGTAGTCTAATGCTTTCTTACTACGGGCAATTACACTTTCCACCTAGTATGTGCTCACTCCATTTAATGAATGGCACCTTTTCAAAGGACTCTTTAAGGATTAAAAATCGACACTTTTACCATTACGACTGCATTTTTGGCTCGGCATAGAAAGAATAGATTTGAATGTATTTGTGTTTATACTACCTCCCGAACCTCTAGTGGAAGCCCGATGTCTCTTGTGCATTTCGCTGATTTGTGATAGCTCTTTACTCAGTGAGGATAATTTCCGCTTGGCTTAATCTCTTTGACTAGGATTTCCACTCATCTTTCTCTCATTGATTGGCATGATTCCGGTCGGCTGACTATCCCTTCGTTGCTTTCCCTGGTGATCAAACAGTTTCACTCTATTTTTAAAAGTTCTTTGAGAAGAACTTTAATTGATGGTCATATTAAGTCCTGAAATGATGGTGTCTAGATAATGCATGGATTGCACGTTGAAAAGCTGTACTGATCGCTCGAGCATGTTGCGGTTGGAAGTAAGTGATATTTCATGTAGTGGTAGATAGTATTTAAGAGTGCTTTTCCCATCATCATTCGTAACCACTCCGCATCTTGAGGGATGAAAATTTGTAAGTATGCAACTCTTGGCAAGAAATATGGCAAGTTCTATGAACTGTCTGTGCATTTCTTTTACTGTTTGAGCTGGATTTTAAGTAAAAGAAGTTTCCAAGGACATAGGCACATATTGGTACAGCAAATCAATGGAGCTGCCAGTTTCATGTGCGCTACGTAGGTTGATGGTATTTTTGTGTGACACACTTTTGAGTTTGCTCACTTTTTCCATCAGCGAGGCCTTTTCCTCAGAATCACCGAAGGAGTAGCGCCTTTTAACCAAAACCTTACGCAATTCAAGTTATCCCACATTGAGGATTCCAAACGGGAACTGCGTTCCTTGCATTTAATGGACGATGGTTGAATGGATCATGGCAACAAAATATAATATAATTATCTGTACCATTTTATGTTTGAACAATAAAATGTAAAATATATTGAGATTCCAATGCCTTTGATAAGATGATGCACTTTGAAAAAGAATTGTTTTTTTAAAATGGATGGATAAATCAAAAAATACGCATTCTTAATGTTATAATCTCATTGCTATAAACAAATATTTAAAATCATTTTAATGGTGCATGCATAGAAAATGTCATCCTTTCTTATAAAATGGACAAATTAGCACGACTAAAATTATTTTCAATTTGATTTGATTTGAAATTCTTTCTGAAAATTAAACTAATCTCTAAATTAATATTGAGCTGGTACTATGAATATTAGACCTAATGGATGAGTTATATTACAATATTATTGTAAAACCAATTAGATGATGTGAATCGATAAAATTGATTATGATAGAATGAATATGTCAATGATAATACAAACCGATATTATTACAATAAAGCAGCCTATTTTAATTAATTTGCTACAACATAATAAATTAAAGCTTAAGGGCGGTTTTTTTTAAGGAAAACAGCCATTTAATTATTAATGATCAATAAAATATGATATTTACGAACTGAAATTACAAATTATTAATTTTTAATTTACTCTTGACTGCGTCCTTCATTTTATATCTTCATTTTACCTTTCTTTTCATTAAATTTAAAAAATAATCAAAACTCATAATTAAATCTATCGATTATTTATCAAATTAATAATGACACACAAGTACATAGTGCTGTTCTTTGTCTTAATGACAGTCACTCTTGCAAAAGGTAAGTTTACAGCCATGTAGTCTCCATCACTGATCTGTCAAATAACTTTTCTCCCTCAAGCGAGCAAGACTACATCAATTTTATTAAACTTTTTCTTGGCCATCACTAAGAATCCTCCACCCTGTCACCCGCTCTTGTTCAAATATTAGCCAATAAACGTCCCTCTCTAACGAATGCTGTAAACCAAATTGTCTTCTTGCTCGTCCCTACATCTCAGTCACAAAATGTAAATTCAAACTGAATTAGATCATCGAATAGAATAACTTGATTAATTTCTCCGGCAAAATGCTACAAAAGGTTGTTGCTAAAGCTCCGTAAAATTTTGTCGTAAAGGTGCTGAGCCACCACGATGAGTAATAAATAAAATCATATCAAAAAGAAGATGTTTTAGTGAATGTGATTTCCGGGGACAAAAAATAGCTTGACCGTCTAGCCAAAACCTTGAGCTACTAAGAATACGAAAAATCTCAACTTCAAATGGCAAGAAAGGTATTTATGCTGTTATTTAGTTACAATCGCAACCCAGTTCTAACGACAGCACTTATCTGATAAAATTCTTCTTTTCGCTATTGTTTGTGTTCGTGATAATTGGAATTATTTCCTTCATAGCAGGAAACTAGGGTAAAAAAGACACCCTGCTGTATGCCAAGTTTATTGCGGACATCGGCAACAGCAGATGAGAATACTGTGATGATTAGTTCAACAAATCTATATTAAACTATTAGTTGGCACCGATTTCTCAGGCAATAGAATTGACCGTTTTTTATCGAAGACCATATTATACAATCTGATATTATACAATCTATAAATGAGTAAAGAACTGCATTCGAGCAAGATTTATAAATTCATCTTCAGCGCGCAAGTTCATACCGTATCGCTGGCTCTAAAATTTCCATGTGTCGTGTCCATCAGTTGGCGCAGAGGTACTTTTCTTAATATTCAGGAGAAAAAATAAGTGAGGTAAAGCAGCGGAAGGAAATAATAAAAGGTGTAATAACTTTCTAATAGACTCTCTAGCTATAATGCAATATGAATTTTGATGGTACTCTCCGAAAATTTTAATAAAAAAAGGTATACATTCGATGAGCATAGACCAGATTTACGGTACTAATCTTCAGTGAAAAGGGCAACAAACAGGCGGGGGAAGTCACTTATGATGTAGCTGAGTTTTTAAATACCAAACAAAAGGAAATGAAGATAGAAAAAACACTTTAAAAATGTCCAGACAAAAACGCAAAGTTAATATTTACACTTTCTGGCTACGTGAAGGAAGAAATTCATGAAGATGAAGTTAGTCACAAGTCAGATCACGAGCAACCTCTTCCAACAACAGCACCGACAGTGGAGTTCACTTTACCTCCTCAACCAGATTTTAAAAAGAAAAAAGCTGATAATAGTTCGGTTTCTAATTTGAAACCTGATAAAAAAGAAGATTCAATGGAAAGACCGAAGACGGAGAGACTTATAGTTGTTAAAAAGGAAAATAAAGAAAAGCTTAAATTGTAGGAAGAAAACAAAAGACTCAAATAGGAGTGGAGCTAACTTCGATAGTTAGAAATTGAAAACACAACTCTTAGGAGAAGATATGAAGAGGCTGAAAAGAAAGCACAGTCCTACTACTCAAAAAAATTTTAGGAAATTAAAAAGGAGTTGGATGAATGCAAGCAGAAAGGGAAAGCAGTCGAAAAATTGTTAACAAATAAGCAATAACTGTAACAAGAAATGTGTGACTGCAAGTAAAAAATGGCAAGGATACTAAACTTCGCCATTATGAGTGGCAACAATGACATGATCGAGGAAATATCCAACATTTACCAAAATAAAAAACCTTGATCTTACTAATTTTACTTAAATCACCCGCCATCTTAAAATGAATATAAGTTGAGAGATAAGTTAGTGACAGTGAAAGGGTAGTTTACTTAAGTGATAATACGAATGAAATATATCGGATAAATTTATAATTAAAAATCAAAAGATGTAAAGTGGAACCATCTTACATCTTGCTCTTCTCAAAAAGTTGTCATCCCACTATCCTCTTAATGATTATCATCACAGATTCGATATTTTCAAAAAACAGAGGACTACTCTATGCTCCAGAAAATCTGAAAAACATCATTGCCCAGAGGTTAATTTCTAAAAATACGAGGAAGAAAAGGAAAGCAAAATGGCTATATAAATAGAAGGAGAAAGAAGAAAGAAGATTGAGTCAATTAAAAAGAGACTAAGTCCAGATATCAATTAAATTTGCGCAGATTAAGATATCACTGGTTGGAATATGGATAATGCAGAAGAAATAGACTATTTTGATAAATTTAAATGTAATAAACTCTCAGCTACCAATAATGAACTTCATCAACACTTGAGAAAAGAATCAAGAAAACCAAAAATATTGACTGACTGTTTCAATAAAGTCAAGCCGAAATTTATGAAGACCTTCAGGGCTTTAGTAAATACAGCTGATACTTAAAAAGAGAATAAAAGAGATCGATAGACCATTGAAATCAAGAAAAAATAAAGTAACTATCGAGCTCAAACAAAAAAAAATAGAAAAAGAATAAAGTAGAAATAAAATATATTGCTTATAGAAGATAACTTCTCATTGTGTCGGGCAAGTTCCAGTTTAGAAAAATGCCATTTTTCCATGATGGGCCAGCGATTTAACAGTACAGTTTTAAAGCGCAATGCGGTCCTTTGATTTATCTATCTACTCTAAACATCAAATCTACTTAGTATAATTCAAATTCCATTTTTAAATTTGCTGCATTTAGTCTATAATATTATTATCAATGGAAAATATCCTGATGAATCAAGTATAATTGCCTCTCCACTATGAGAATTTTTAAAAAAATATTGTCTTACAAATCTACTCGATGGAGTAGTATTTCCAAATATTTACACCAAATATTTTCGAATTTAAACTTAGAGAGCTAAAAGAGCTTTTTATAGAAATTAAATTTTTTTAATTTAAATTGTTTTATTATTTTGATAATTACATTAAGAGTCACAAAGCAAACGAGCAAACAAGGACTATAAAACAAACAAAAAATAGCCACCCAGAAGCATATTGTGATGAAAAATACGAACTTTAAGAAAACTTACAATACGAGCATCTATTGTCTAATAAAAAAATCTTGTCTTGGATTTGTTTGTAAAGCGAGCCAAAACTGCATAAAAAATCAAAAAATAAGAAAAAATAAGAAGAGGGAATATATTTGAAGGGACTATTAACTTAGTTTTTGGAAACAAGTTTTTTGATATTTATCCTAAGAAAAAACAGTAATAAGAGCCATATACTTCAAAAAATGATTGCTTCTAGTGGATAAAATAAAACTCATATCTTTTAATTGATTTTAAAGTTAATTTTAGATCAATCATGAGTTTAGTTTATATCACAGATAAGTGAACAGCCGACTAGCAATATCTTGAACAATCCAGTCAACACCTTCCAACAAACCATCACCTGAACGAGCGCTGCATCCAATAGCACCCCAATGTCGTGTATTTACTGTTTATAGTTCAAGAAAGTCTCTGATTTGTTCTGGAGTGAGGCTGTTTGGAATATCTTGTTTATTGCAAAAAACAAGCAAAGTAGCTCCCATTAGTTTCTATTGCTTGAGCAATGAGTGTAGTTACTCTTTGGTGTCCTAAAGCCTCAGTTTATCTGAACTATCGACAACCCATATGACTCCGTCAGTTTGCTAAAAATAATTTCTCCAGTATGATCGAATAGTACGTTGTCCTCCTATATCCCATACATTGAGTTTATAGCTCTCATATTGCAATGATTTAATGTTGAATCCGAGTGTGGGTGATATCTAATTGATATCCTATCCATTAAACTTTTTGATGATAGTTGTCTTGCCTGCATTATCGAGGCCCAGCACCAGCAAACGCATCTCTTTTTCTTTCTATTTTGCCTCCTTTACTATCGACATAAACCCCATCTGATCTCGATTAGATATTCAAATACTGTATTATATGCTATGATTAGGATTTATGGGAATGGAGGACATCAGAAATAATTCTTAAACATAACTAGATAATTGAACTGATTTTGGCTCTTTTGAGATCATTAAAGATATGTGATAGGTTGGATCAGATTCAAATTTAAATATGAGTGAAACTCCCCTTGCCGAAAAGAAGATCATTAATAACGATTCAGGTCTACTCACTGGAACCTACGCTTACTCCCCAAAACTAGGTTTCCCTCAAGAATATCCCATCAAAATGGAAGGAACCAGTCAAGCCGATTCAATTTAAAAGATACTTTCCACCTCCATTCAAAGGGCAAAACAAAAGATAACCATGCTTTAAGGCAGAACTAAAGAGGAGAGAATGGATAGCAAGGAACGAGCAGCAAGTAGGGAAGGACAAGCAGGCACAACTAATGCAGTGGCAGCAGCAATGAAAGTACTGCAATCTAGGGTTGGTGAGCTATAAAGAAGCATCGAGGGTCATTAAAGAGAGCGCACCATCATTATGAAATAGATTGACAATTTATCTTCATAGAAAAAGATAATTCTCAGCAATCTTGAAGAAGCTAATCGCAAAGTTGTACTGCTTGAATCAAACGCCAAGCACAGTAAAGCGGAAATTAAAGAACTGACTAAGCAACTGGAAGCGTCTGTTTCAGAAAAAGGCTAGCTGTGGGCTAAATGCCAAAGTTTATAAATGACAGTTCGTCATCTTGAAAGTGATAAGCAGCAAATGTCATTGAGTATGAGCAAAAAAGATCAATAAAATAGACAAAGCCCATCACATAAGCAAATTATAATAAAAGCTGCTGAGATTTAAGAAAAATAGAGAATCATAACTGAGAAGGAAAAGAAAATTCAGGAAAAATAGCATAGATTACAGCAAATTTAAGGTATTCTTAAAGAAAAAGAAAATAGAATTGGCAATGAGGTAAACTATTACAATAAGTAGAGTTTGAAAACAGTTGCATTAAGCCAGTAAAACGAACAGTTAAAAAAAGAAATGACGAATTTAAAGAAGTAACGCAAAGGAGAATAGCAAAACTAGCATCAACAAAAGTAAATTTATGATGTTTATCTAAAAAAGATAAGTGAAATGGAAAATTAACTGCAAGTGTTACGTGAAACGACAAAAAATCTTACAGAACCCGAGTAAGATGATCAAGAAGAAGGACTTGAAGTTTTAAGGTAGGATCTGAAAGTGTTTCAGGGAAAATACGATTAGCTGCTTCATCTTTACCGTAGAAGCGAAGAGAAGTGTAAGCGAGAAGATAATGAAGTTAAACTATGCAAAAGTAGAATGAGATAACTTTAAGATATTTTGTCATAAATACTTGAAAAACTTGTCAAACTACCTCATTCAACGAAGGATCTTAAATATTGTAATTTTATGTTTATTTAGTACAGGTTAAGGCGAGTAAGATATTGAGCACCACTATCGAGAGAATTTCTACTCTTCGCACTCCGACAAAGAGCAGAAGCAACTCTCTTAATCGTTCAATTTCCAAATCCACCAGTCAACGTAAGGGTGTAAATCCACTTGATAGTTCCAGAAATTCAAAAAAGAGTGGATCTGGTAGTAAAAACAAGAAAAAAGAAGAGTCAGGCACGAAATCAAAAAGGGTGGTTGTATCACAAGGAGGATGGGAACCCTTGGAGAAAGAAGTGACCGAACTAAAAAAATAATACAAGAAGTTAGTAAAAATGGTGAATTAAACAGAAAACTAGTAAATTCGTACAAGACTAAATGAGTTGGTCTTTGAGATACACGACAAGAGTGAGCAGATAACTAAAATGAAGCAGATCAACCGCAATAAATGATGTCATATTTTGATAACAATAAGAACAATAAATATCAACATTCAGTCATCCATTTTGTTGTGGATTCATTTTATAGAAGAGTAGAGCCCATTCGAGTCAATTTGGTTGAGCACTGCCTCAATTGCAGAAGGGTTACGCTTTAGCTATTTTTTGTATTTGTTGGAGAGTTATTTTTGGCATCGACGGCCCCTGAAAACCTAACTACAGGAAATCAGGGTAAAGTCTAAACCAAAATGTGCAACCATTTAATAAAAATTACGAGTTTCAGTTTGAGACCATTTCCTTGAACAGTTTTTATTTGCATAAGTCATGCGATATCTTTATCTTCTTTCAGACTCAGTCGATTTGCCTACTTGCTCAATCATATCAGCGAGAGTTTCTACGATTAATTCATTTGAAAAGCTGACACTTTGGCTGGTGGATACCTCTGCTTCCTCCAGTTTATCAAAGTACTTAACCATTATTTTTATTATTTCAACAATGAATTAAAATGGGGTTTATTTGGGCCCAAAAAATGAAAAAATCCGAAAGTAAACAGATCAAAATATTAGCCTATATATTATCTCATATTTATTAAATTTGTATCCAAGCCGAAATAAATGAAAAATATATTAACTTTGATGAAACACTTCCCATTTATAGAAAAATAACATATTTATAAAATTTATTGAGTTGAACATCGGTCTCTTTAAATCTTTTATTGAACAAAATTATATCAATACCCAACAAAATCCAGAAACTGGATAAGCAACAATTACTATGCCAATATTTTTTGACCATGTCTTAGGGTCTTTTTTTATCAATCCATCATTATAAAATAATATTGTCCAATCTAGTTATTTATATTATTTAGTTATTTTATTTTCTCTTTACATGATTTGGCTTTTTAGTCTTCATATTGAGGATAATGAATTGATCGTGAATAAATTAATTATTTTGATTGAGAATGTAAATCATGCAGGGGGTGCCCAGTAGACTTAATCGATAAAAGCGTGCCATAAGGGGTGACCACATAAATTAGCTACGGTTATATTACCACCCACTTGCTTTATAAAAGGAGCTGTCCATCCTCCAAAAGGAATAAAATCAGCAAACGAGAGAGTTGGATCCACATTACCAGTTGTGTTATAGTCTGCATACCATAAAGGACTTCCCGTTCCAACAATATCACAAGAGTTGCCAAAGAAAGAATTCCAAATTTTAGCCGTAGAGAAGATACCGATTGTTTTTCCATATGATTGCCCCACAATAATAGCTTTGACCAAGAAATCACAATTTTATGAAGCAAAATATTCCCAGAAACATCCTGGAGTATTATTTGGCTCAACTTTAATCCAAAGGTAATCAAATAGGCTGTTATCAATCCCACTAAACAACGCCTCAATTTGAGAAGTAGGATCATTATTTCTGCAGATAATCATAAAGCATCAACTGAAAGACCAGCAGCTGCAGAATTGATCATATTTTGAGCTGCATTTGAATCCACAGCCCCAGGTGAATTAGATATCTCATAGGCCCGAATAATGGACCATGTATAGCCTCTATCTTTGAAACATCCAAATGCTGCTGCACTAAGAGGACCAACGACAGATAATTAATTTTGAGCCAAGAATTGACTGAAAAGAAGGAAGAATGTCAGCAAAATAAGACTCTTCATTATATAAAGATAAAAATAATAAAAATGATTAAATTTAATTGAATAAGTATTGAGTCATGCTACTATTGATAACATAACTATCGATCAATTATATCAAGATTTATGAAATTATTATTCCTAAAAACGGATTCTATGCTATCCAGATTACTGATAGGATCTCACAATACAGCTCTCATTTATTAACTCAATATCTTCTAAGAGTTTTATCCTCTTAAAAATTGCTGGTTCTATATGAACGTTTTATTCTTTAATCTATTTTTAAAATTCTATTTCTATAGAAAAATAATGATAGAAACTCTCACTTAAATTCAAACAATAGTAGCAAAATGCTTATGAAAGCTGAGATCCTAAATATAGACTTCCTTTTTAGCGAGAGATCTTTATGACATTTCCTATAACAAAATTGTAAATGCATCATAATTTTTTTTTCTTGCTGGAATCAAATACATCAAATACATTATATAACCATAATGAAACTACCCCAATAGCAAAAAACTAAACAATTAAAAGTAAAATATACAATATCATATGTTTATGATGTATCTTAACAAGAATGTTCACTTCAATACACAACTTTCATTTAAATTCATTGTATCATTAAAATTTAATTTTTAATTATTTATCAACATTTCATCAGTGAAATTTTTGCCAGGCCTAAAAATCAATTTTCGTGAAACCAATAAAAGTTACAACAGCAAAATATTAAATTGGTTAACTGTTCTCGCTTTTTTTTTATGTGATGTGTTCTTTCATGATATTTTAATTTTCAAATAGCTCCTCTGTTAATTTTTTTTTCCTCAAATTCAACTTTGAAATGCAGTTTTGGCTAAAGTTAAAGAGTTCATTTCTGTGAGCTTTAGGTTTCTCAAGCTAAAATTTGTTCTTTCGACACAGATTCACTTTTATTGCTTGACTAATACAGATCATCCTCAAATGGCATGACTAAAAATGTTTAAACATTGCTAATATTATTGAAATCGAAATAATCATTTTTTGAGAGTTTTTCTATATTTTTCAATGATGTTTTAGCCAATAATTCGCTCAGTTATTTCTATTCTTTGTATATATCTTGTTAATATTCGCTAAAACTATTTGCAGCTAACATATTATGAAGAAAAATAGTAATTAATTCTTATGAGCTGGTCTTATAAATTGCAATTTCGTCACATTGTATTTCAATGAGGTGGTCTTACAATTGTCACTCAGTAATATTTTTATATTATTATTTTTATGTATTGCCCGAACACTCCTCGCCCAATTTTTTTTTATTTTTAATTCGACTGCTTCGCCAATTATTCAGCACTGTTTTTTTTAATGAAGAATACTTTGATTTGGTTGATTATTTACTAATGCTTTTGATGCCTTTGAATTTCATCTTTATAAGTTTTTCCTTGCTAAATATAGGATAAAGGATACCAGTGATTTAAATTGTGCATGAAATCTCTCTAAAATGGTTGATATAATGTTCTGCTCAACAATATTGATTAGTCTAATAAATTGACTACAAATTTAGTTTTGCTTATTTATGTTTCATACATTCTCCAACAAACAAATAATTTTAAATAAGCCTTTTTAATTTTATCATAAGTGATTTTAGATTGATTGTAGTTTAAGTACATACATAATTGCATGGCTCTATTTAATTAAAAAATGAATCCGATACAATAAAGAAATTTAATAATTGCTATAGCAATAAATTTGAAAAAAAGGCAGTTTATTTCAGAAAATCAGTTATTAATATGTTCTTTTTATTTTTTTTGCTTATTATTTGTAACCTTGAAGAGCATAGATATAATAAATAATTTTCATTATAAGCTATTTTAATATTTATTGGTATGCTATCAATCATATACTCAGTATTTATTCAATCAACTCCAATATCTTTATAATATTTACAGAAGGATTATGAAAAGTCTTATTTTTTTAATCTTTGCTCTACTTTTTAATCAATCCTTGACTCAAAATTAATTATCCGTTGTTGGCCCTCTCAGCACAATCGCCTTTGGATGTTTTAAAGATATAGGCTATACTTGGAGCATTATTCGGGCTTATCATATATCAACTTCACCTGGAGCTGTCGATGTAAATGCAGCTGAAACTATGATCAATTCTGAGACTGCTGGTATTCCGGTTGATGCTTACATGGTCATCTGCCGAAACAATGATCCTGTTTCTCAAATTTACACTCTATTCAGTACTATTGATAACAACCTTTTCGGGGACCTTTGGATTAAAGTTGAGCCAAATAGTACTCCCGGATGTTAATGGGGAAATAATACGGCAGATAACTGCATGTTCTTGACTGAAGCCATTGCTGTAGCACAATTATATAAAAAAACAATTGGAGTCTTTTCTACGGCTACCATATGGAATAATTTCTTTGGCAATTCTTGCAATATTGCAACTTCCAGTATTCCTTTATGGTATGCTGATTATAACGCCACTGGCCATGTGAATCCAACTCTATCATACAGTGATTTTATTCCTTTTGGAGGATGGACAACTCCTTTCATGAAGCAAGTTGGGGGAAATGTAACAGTATCTCCATTGTGCGGCCACTCCTTATGGCATGCTTTAATCGATCAAATCTACTGGACTGCTCCTGTATGATTTACATCCCATAAATCAAATTTATTAATTTATTACCATCCTTAAGTTGAAATACGATTTCCTAAATTGTTCTATATCAGTTAATATGTGATTAATGTAATTTTTAAGAGTAACTAATTTAATTTTAAATAAAGGCAATAGAAATAACATAAATAGCCTTAAAATACGATGATGCCAATTTAGTGCAACACGATAGGCTCATAATATTGTGTTTTATTGAAACAGTTTAATTTTGTTGATTATTGGAGAATTTCTACTTTAGGTCAAACAGTATACAAAGAATAAAATTATATCCATTTAATTCAGGATTGTGATAAAATTTATAAATAATCTCGGATCCTTGTTTAGCCTTGTCGGCAAAGTTATCAATATTTATATTCTGATAATATTTTAAATAATTAGTATATCTCTATAATGTGTCTTTATCATAGTGTTATTTATCTCTTTCATTTGTAGGTTTATTGCCATTTATTACCATCAATGAAACTGTTCCTTCCCTTCTTCATCATTCTTTTGTTAGTCGCCATTTAAACTGCTTCAATCAATAATACTAACTTATTATGGCCCAAGCAAACCAGTTTCTCCGATGACCCTCAAGGAGAAAATATGACAGTTAGCCCTTGTGACATAAAATAGGCTATTTAATCTCCAGGACAACAGTACATGGAGTAGATGATCAATATGAACTTGATAAAGTACTTTAACTGTCGATGCATCGAGCAGGGTAAAACCGTCCTTAAAATATGGGTTATGAGTATGAATAAATTTATTGCCACTGACCTGAAAGACGAAAGATACAAGTTGCAGTGTTTGATTTGTGAGATTGCCCATTATCATTGAGGATGGTCCACAGTTTCTGTGGCGAGGTCTCATGATCGAGACTTCTCGGCATTATCTAAATCAGGCTACTACTCTTAAGATTATAGACAGTATGCTTTTCTCTAAACTCAACGTGCCACATTGACACATAGTGGATGAGGATAGCTTTCCAATGAAAGTCAACACTGTTCCCTAACTCAGTTAGAGCGATAAAATCGGAGGAATCTATACGGCAATAGATATAGCTACCATAGTTAAATATGCATATGCTCGAGGAATAATTGTTGTGCTTTAAATTGACACTCATGCTCATACTCAATTTTGAGGTTGTAGTGATAAGTATAAGAACATCACTCTCACTTGCAATGAGAAATATATGGGTCAATTCTACCTTACCATTGATTTAACTTGAGAGGTCTTAATCAAAGTTCTTACGTTCACTAATTAGCATTTTATTAGCAGCGGCCATGTGCACTTCGGTGGTGATGAGGTCACCTATGATTGTTGGAACACTTCAAGCATCAACGATTATATGCAACACAACAACATTTCTGGTTATTTCGGATTGTCCGTCGACTTCAGACAGCGTAAGAAGAAATTTTGGCGATCCATTTCATAGAAGAAGGTGATTTACTGGGCCAACGAAGGCCTTTAGAAGATGACGACATCATTCAATGGTGGGGCGTGAGTAGCAACGTGGACAGGATGGCTGGCCGCAAGAACCCAGTGATTCTAGCAAACTACGATCTAGCCTACTTGGATATTGGTTATGAAATATCTACGGCGATAACTACGGGATATTCGAGCACTGGCGCAAGATGTACTCCTTTCAACCGAGGATTAAAAATGTCAATATGATCGGACGTGAGAGTTGCATGTAAAACGAAATGGGAAGCCGCCACACCTTCGAGCAGAAGGTCCTCCTCAGATCTAGCATCATTGGCGAACGCTTTTGGAGAGATAACATCAATATTGAGACTGAACTGAAAGATGTGGCAACCAGACTGACTGCTCACGCAGCGCGATTAAGACAGCTTGGATTTAAAGTGTGGTGTGGGTGATAGTAGGCATCTGCTCGAAGGACATGTCCCTTTGCTTCTGATCTTTTATAGACAAAAAGCATTCAAAAACAGCCCTTTCCTCGAGGCTACTATTTTGGAAACTCTGAGGATGTACAGCACATCTAATGGGATATTTCCTCGCGAGGCGATTGAAGACCACTGGCTTACTGTCAGTCCAAATATTAAAATACCCATTAAAAAAGGAACCATTGTTAATACTCAAACAATTTCCACTCACAATAAGGCCAGTCTCTATCCCAACCCAAATGAGTTCAAACCTGAAATATTTTTGGATGCAGAAGGAAAAATAGCTTCTCCTGAGCCCTTCTCCCTGATGAACTTTAGCGCAGGTCATCGAAGCTGCATTGGAGGACAGTTAGCTATGAATTAGATGAAGGTAATTTTAGTTACTTTGTTATCAACATTTTAATTTACCCTCATTGATTCTTAAAAGAAAATGGTGTTCGAAGGATTTGCTTATAATTTGAAAAATGTCAATTTTGGAGTAAAACGAAGAGTTAGTTTAATGATTAAATAAAATTATTTGAATGTGATATGCAATTGATACTTTGGTCAAGATCACTTTTTACAATAAATGAAATCGTAAAAACAACTGTTTGATGATTACTATGATATTTGCATTTACTGCACAAAGACTTTTATTAGCATTATTGGTTTTTGCTGTTTCTAAATTTATCTTTGAGCAATAATCAATAACTTTACTATGTATTTGGAGATATCTTTTGATAATTCTATATTAAAAATAAGTTTTGCTGTTAACTAAAAAATCATTCTTAAATTTATATTAATACTTATAATTCAAATCAAGGCAGAATGTAGTGGACTGAATATTGGTTATTTTTAAAATATTTCACAATTTTTAAATATTAAAATTATTAAACTTCAAAAATAGTATCAGCATACTTGCAAAAACTATAGAATCTTTTGGTATCAAAATGAAAGTAGTTTGAAAACTAAAATAAAAATAGTAAAATCTGATTTGGTGTAATATAGATCAAGCTACTAATCCCCAAGTCTCATCGACAAAAGCATGCCAATTAGTATTATTGCATAACTTAACAGTGATGTTTCCTCCGATTTGTTTGAGCCAAGGATATCCCCACCCTCCAAAAGGCTTGAAATCATCAAATGATTGAGTTGTATTCACATGACCTGTGGTGGTATAATCTGCATACCATACGTAGAAGGTTCTCAATCCAGCCGTAGGACAAGTACTACCGATGTACTTTTCCCAAATGTTATAGGTAGTAAAAACTCCGACTGGAATTCCAAAACTCACCCATACATTAATGCAGGTCAAGATAAAATTACAGTTTTCAATTTGAGTGTATCCTTCCCATGTGCATCCTGGAGTAGTATTTGGTTCAACTTTTAACCAAGCCCAATTGTATAAGTGAAAATCGATACCATTAAACACATCAATCAACTGATGACGAATGGCGGCGGGATCAGTGGTTCGGCAAAGAACCACGTAAATTGAAGTGACTAATCCTGCAGCCTTTGCATTAATCAGAGTTTGGGTGGCATTTGTATCAATTGCTCCAGGAAATGTTGAAATTTCAAAAGCACGAATCATGGCTCTAGTATATCCCTGTTGTTTTAGACAAGAGAAAGCCGTTTTAGTGAGAGGTCCAACTAAGGATACACCAAGAGAAGTTGCAGAAGATTGATAAAGCAAAACTACAACCAATATTAGCAATATTATTTTTGACATCAGGAAAATAAAATTATAGATAATAGCTTTATTGAAATAAAAGAGTGATATTGATTCAATATTGTAAACTCACGAATTAAATGATTTGCTGAAAAAAATAATATAAGAATATCATAAATGAGTAAATAAAAAGGCAAATTATATTTTTATTTTATTTTTCAGGATAGGAACTTTAATTAGACGAGTTGCTTGAGAACTGTTTACTGATGTTGGCATGGTCATTATGTCAGTACTTTTCAAATCTATCTTATGTGCCAGAAATGAGCAATCAATATCGAAACATTTTTCAAGATCATGACAAGGTGGCATGAGCGCTTGGGCTTGACAATAATCGAAGCCATAAATAAGAAAGATGATTAAAGGATAAACATCGAATAATGATAGCGAGTGTGATAGTCAATATGCCTTATTTTACAATAAATATTGACTACTCACAAATTTATAACTATCTCCATACTCGTAAAGGAGTTGCTCGTTTTGTTT